>JACCEE010595054.1_pt1 | contig 36997 bp, 30 predicted proteins | sample 7449931 | NCBI WGS metagenome assembly JACCEE01 (sample SAMN15323457, study PRJNA562643) | freshwater metagenome | isolation source: river surface water | place: USA:Blue River Watershed | collected 2017-08-19 | reverse complement strand
TACCCGCTTTTTTACTTTGCTGCGTGGTAATACCAAACACAGCGGTCATCTTAGAACCAGCATAGGTTGATTGACTGCCGATAATGGGTAAACTTGTTTGCAGTGCAATCGCTTTGGCCAGCCCTGTGGTAGAACCACCACCTATCGCAATCAGACAATCAGCTTGTAACTGTTCTGCATGGGCTTGTGCATCCCGAGCAATCTCAAGCGGCACATGCATCTTGGCCTGGTCATAGATTCCTGCGGCCTTGCCGCCCAGTAACTCACTGACCTGTCGTGCAAGCTTGATTTGTCCTGGAGTCGACAAGATTAACGCACGTTGACCGTTTAATCTGGCAACCTCTTCAGGCAGTTGCTGTAAGCTACCCGTACCAAAAACAACACGGATGGGGTGAGCTTGATAAATAAAAGGATTGAGTGGCATCCGTAACAGCTCCTGATCTAAATAAATTGACGCTCAAGTGAATGGTTTATGGCTTCAATGAGCGTTTTTGATTTTTACTGATACTTTGAGTTTGAATGCAATGCGAGGTTATGACACCAATCTTAAACTGATTTTTTTGCTGAGTTCATTCAACTGCTGGCGTAAATTACGCGATTCCACCAGAGACAGTGGTGCTTTGAGTTTCTGGCGTAAATACTTTTCCTGTAATCCCATTGCATAATCTGCTGCCAGTTTGTCGGCCATTTCCGGAGCTTGAGTTAGAGCTTCAATATTGGTGCGCTCTATGATGTCTGCAATATGCTGGCTATAACCGCTACAGGCACCGAGCACATAATAAGTGGCCAATTCCTGATCCTCTGGCAAATGATCGAAGATACCGTCAAGGATGCTCAGAACATGGGCGAGCAGTTGCTCGGGATCGATAAATGCTCGTAAGGTCTCGAAATGAATATACAAAAAAGGATGATGCATTAGCAACGCAATGGCAAAATCTTCATCCCGGGTCTGAATATTGAAAGACAATGAGGCATCATGATTGACCTGTGGGGTAAAACGTCGGCCTAGTCCGAGTTTTTCCCTGAAGGATTGGGTTAACAAATAACGGAACGAACCTTGTTTCGGCAAGAGATCAGTCAGTTCACGTAAGTCACCCATCACCTGACTTTTACCTTCCGGTGTAGAGATATCATGTTGTTGCGTGAGCTGGGCAAAAATAAAATCGGATAATAAAGGCGACTGCTGTAGCAGGTTCTGGAAATTTTCCAGGCCTTCACGGCGAATGAGCGAGTCGGGGTCATGGTCGGGTGGCAGCACAAAAAACTTCAGTTCACGGCCATCGTTCAGCAAGGGTAAGGCGATTTCTAAGGTGCGTCGTGCGGCTTTCTGCCCCGCAGTATCCCCATCAAAGGCCAGCGTGATGCGTGAGTTTTGTTTGAATAAAATATTCAAATGCTCACTGTTACTGGCCGTGCCCAGTGTGGCGACTGCACCATGCACGCCGTATTGTTGTAATGCAATCACATCCATATAGCCTTCGACCATCATCCAGTCCTGGGCTTTCAGTTTGCGGCCTTCATACAAGCCATACAGCAGCTGATTCTTATGGAACACTTCTGAATCAGGCGAGTTAATATATTTCGGTTTAATTTCATCATTCAGGGCACGACCCCCAAAACCGACCACGCGGCCTTTACTGTCACGAATCGGGAAAATTACTCGATCACGCAGCAGGTCAAAATCACGTCCGTTATCGCTGGTACGAATTAGTCCCAGCAGTTTTAAACCTTCGATATCTTGTGGAAAAGCCTTTTCGAGATGTTGCCAGTCTTCCGGTGCATAACCGAGGCGCCAAAACTGAATGGTTTCAGCTGTCAGACCGCGCTGTTTAAAGTATTGTTGTGCAGTTTTGCTGTTCGGTAATTGCCGTTCATAAAACTGTGCGACATTTTCCAATAAATCATACAGATTTCCTTCTTGCACAGGCTGGTCGTGCAGGTCAGCCATCGGTTCAAAACCAGCAAAAGGATCATGGAAGGGCTGAAACTGCTCAAAAGGATCATCGACTAGCGGAGGGCTAACCTCGGCAGCAACTGTATCTGTATGCACAGACGTTGTGGTTTTTGTTGCTGCGGGAGTCGGTTTATTTTCGCGTTTATAGGAAAGTCGTTTGGATTCCTGATTGTCTTTAGGCAGTTCTACACCGGCTTGGCTGGCGAGATCTTTCATGACATCGATAAAATTGCGGTTATCAATATCCATCAGGAAACGGATTGCGTTGCCATTAGCCTGACAGCCAAAGCAGTGGTAGTACTGTTTATCACGATAGACGTGAAAAGAGGGGCTTTTTTCCTGATGAAATGGGCAACAGCCGGAATAGGTACGTCCGGTCTTTTTCAATTTCACACGCTGACCAATCAGATCGACAAGGTCAATCCGATCCAGAATCTGATCAATCGTATGCTGAGGAATTGCCATAGGAGATAAACCGTTTAATTTCTATTCTGCTCAAAACCATAAAATTGGAGTAACCTGATATTTTACAGCTGTTGTCTTTCGCTGATATATCATAACAGAATGTACCAGCCTCGTATTGAATCCGAATGGAGAGAATACCCAAGGCTGTTATTTGTAAACATGCAAGTTATTGAAAAATAAAAAGGCAAGTGATTTCACCTGCCTTTTGGGTTTTCCTTTCATTTGACTGAAAGGAAGAATGACTTATTGCGCTGCTGGTGGTGCCGGTAAGGTAGTTGCCGGTTCTTCTGGTTTATCCAGTAAACCAAAGCTTAAACGGTTAATCAGGCTGCGTGATGAATCTTCAGTTGCAGCGGGTTGAGTGGTTTCAACCGTATTCTTTTCACTACGACCTAAAATCCCGAGCGTCGCACGATTTAGCCAGCTGCCGTCTTGACGCGCTGCACGTAAATTGACACTGCCATCCGCTTTCACCAAATGTGGATAATTCAGTTTGAGCAGCTCAATGTATTGTTGTGAAGTCGCACGGTCACCGAGCTTGTCATAGCTATAGGCCAATGTGGCTAGGGCTTCTGGAATTTGTGGGGTTTGTGGATAGTGTTCCACGACCCATTGCGCACGTTCTGTCGCAGCAATCCAGGCTTTACGTTTGATGTTAAAACGTGCCGCGACCATTTCATGTTCAGCCAGTTCCTGACCGATAAACTTCATGCGTTGTGCGGCATCTACGGCATATTGGCTGCTTGGATAACGGCGGATTAAGTCGACAAAGTTTTGATAAGCCAGTTTGATATAACTGACATCGCGGTGAGACTGTTTTAATGAAGTGTAACGCAGCAGACCCGCATAGTTCTGTTCCATGTTCGCTACACCGCGAACATAGTAGGCATAGTCCACATTTGGATGTTGTGGGTTTAACTTGATGAAACGCTCAGCCAGTGCAACGGCATTTTCATAATCTTTCTGTTGGAATTTTACATAGAGCAATTCGAGCTGTGCCTGTTGGGCATAGTTGCTCGTTGGGTAGTAAGTATCGAGCGCTTCGAGTTGTTTTGCCGCTTCAATATATTGACCACGTTCCAATGCTTTTTCTGCATTTTGGATATAAATCTGCTCGCTTGATTGAGGACCTGTATCCACCACTTCTTTTTTTGGATTGCTGCTACAGCCAGTCATTGCCGTGGCAATACCAAGGGAAACAGCGAGCATTGTCATTTTATAACGTGGTAGCGACATAAAAATTCCTCTGTTATCACGGGCAATGAGCTACAATTGCGCTATTAAACCACTTTTGTCTTAATGATCAAATGACTTCAGCACAATCTTCTAATTCTAATGTCCCTGAAACGATTCTCGATTTAATTGAAGATTCTGAGGATGCAGATAACCATACTTCAGCGCCAACTGCAACCCGTTTATCGTTGCAATTTCAATTGGATGAAAGCTATCTGGGACAGCGCATCGACCAGGTCGCCGCAAGCGTATGGCATGATTTTTCACGCGAAAAACTCAAGCAGTGGCTGAAGGATGGCCATTTGTTGGTAAATGGTAACATCGTCAAACCGAAATATAAGTGTGAGGGTAATGAGCTCTTGACGCTGGAAGTCGAACTTGAAGTACAAACCTCTAGCCAGCCGGAAAATATCCCTTTAGACATCGTTTATGAAGATGATGACCTTTTGGTGATCAACAAGCCGGTTGGGATGGTGGTGCATCCAGGGGCGGGGAACTCAAGTGGCACCTTGGTCAATGCATTGCTTTATCATTATCCAAAATCTGCAGAACTGTCACGTGCCGGTTTGGTGCATCGTATTGATAAAGACACCAGTGGTCTGTTGGTTGTTGCTAAAAACCTCGAAACACAATTTGCCTTGAGTAAACAACTGGCAGATAAATCAGTCTATCGTGTTTATGATCTTGTGGTGTATGGCAATATTATTGCGGGTGGAACAATTGATGAACCCATCAAGCGTCATCCGGTTGACCGAATCAAAATGGCCGTGCTACCGGGCGGTAAAGATGCCGTAACACATTATAATGTTAAAGAGCGTTTCCGTGATTTTACCCGAGTGCAGGCTCAGCTGGAAACTGGACGTACCCATCAGATCCGTGTCCATTTTAGCTATTTGGGTTTTGGCCTGGTCGGTGATTCAGTGTATGTCAGTCGAGTGCGTGTGCCACCGGGTGCATCTGAATTGCTGATTGAGACCTTGCGTGGTTTTAAACGTCAGGCCTTGCATGCTGCTAAATTGGGTCTGGTTCATCCACGTACTGGTGAGCAGATGCAATTTGAAGCGCCTTGGCCTGCAGATTTTGCACAGTTGATTGATGTATTACGTCAGGAAAATGCGGCTTACTAACTTCGGAGGGGGATGATATGGATTTTGTACAAGGTGTACCCGAGGGCGTATATGTGGGACAGACCCAGATTCATCATCCTCATGCTTTACCTGCTTCCCGTCCCGAACTCACAGGATTTAATCTGGCTTTACATGTCAATGATGAGCCAAAGCGCGTGCAACAGCATCGCATGACGCTGTTACAAGAGTTTATCCCTTACGGAGTAGAAAAAATCACCTGGATGACCCAAACCCATAGCACCATTTGTCATACCATCAATGAAAAAATGACCTTTGATGCACTGGAAGGCGATGGTTTGGTCACCCAGCGCAAGGGGCATGCCTTGATGATGATGACAGCAGACTGCTTGCCTGTGGTTTTGGGAAATGCACAGGGCACTGAAGTTGCAAACCTGCATGCCGGCTGGCGCGGTTTGGCTGGCGGGATTATTGAAAACACGATTGCCGCAATGCAGACTCCTCCCACCTGGGCCTGGTTAGGTGCAGCAATTAGCCAAGCCTGTTTTGAAGTGGGTGCTGAGGTCAAGCAGGCATTCTGTGATAAATATCCGGATGTCGAAGTGGCGTTTATTGCGGGTCATAAACCTGGCAAATTTTATGCTGATTTATATGCTATCGCCGGTTATATCTTAAAAAAGCATGGTGTTGAGCGCGTTCTGGGGGGTGAACAATGTTCCTACCGTCAGGCCGAGGATTATTTTTCCTATCGCCGTAATGCAAACACTGGACGTATGGCAACCTTTGTGTTTATGCGTGAAAATTCTGCTAAAATTGACTAAATCTCTTGGTTTTATCTGCTTATGTCTCTATCACCACACACGCTAGCGATTGTTTACCACAGCCCATATGGGCATACGGCAAAAGTGGCCGCTTATATTGCTCAAGGTGCACAAAAGATGGGGGCACAGGTTCATTTGATGTCAATTGAACACCTGGAATGGGAGCAGCTCGATCAAGCACAATGTATCGTATTTGGTTGTCCGACTTATATGGGAAGCGTAACAGCCGACTTTAAAAAGTTTATGGATGCTAGCTCAAAACGCTGGAAAAATCGCACTTGGCAAGGGAAATTGGCCGCTGGTTTTACCAATTCGGGTGGTTTAAGTGGAGATAAGCTTTCAGTATTGCAGCAAATAAACCTGTTTGCCATGCAGCATGGCATGTTGTGGTCAGGTTTACCTTTGATGACCACGGGTTCGCAGGACACCGATCTGAACCGTTTATCTAGTTGTATGGGGTTGATGACGCAATCGGACAATGCACCAGTGGAAATCACACCGCCACAAGGTGATCTCGATACAGCATTATGGTTTGGTGAATACCTTGCGGGTGTTCTAAACCGATTAAAAGCTGTTTAAAAAATGATAGATACAAAAAACCTCCATCAGGAGGTTTTTTTATTTGTGAAAAATGCGAGCTTTGTCGCGCTGCCAATCACGCTCTTTTTCAGAGGCACGTTTGTCATGCAGCTGTTTTCCTTTCACCAGAGCAATTTCAAGTTTTACCAAATGACCTTTCCAGTAGCAGGCTAAAGGTACACAGGAATAACCTTTCTGATTCACGGCGCCCATGAGTTTTTCAATCTCACGGCGTGACAGTAGCAGCTTACGTGTACGCGTCGCTTCAGGGACCACGTGAGTTGATGCTGAAAGTAAGGGCTGGATTTGAGCACCAAACAAAAATGCCTCACCATTTTTAAAAATGACGTAGCTTTCAGTCAAGCTCATACGACCAGCGCGCAGGGATTTTACTTCCCAGCCTTGTAGGGACAGTCCAGCTTCAAATTTTTCTTCAATAAAATAATCGTGGCGTGCGCGTTTATTCTGCGCAATCGTTCCACCATTATGTTTTTTTACGACAGTTGCTTTCGCCATAATCATGCAATTCCAAAGTTGTCACTATTGTGCCCTAAACTCAAGATAAGGTGAAGTTATTTCAAATCAAACAACTTCTTCACTACAAAACAAAAACAACTTTTTGCTAGAATGGAAACCCTCATCAATAGCTTCGAGATTGCAAGGATGTCTAAAACGCGAGTCATTTATCCAGGAACATTTGACCCGATCACGAATGGCCATATCGATTTGGTGACACGGGCAGCAAAAATGTTTGATGAAGTCGTCGTTGCAATTGCGATTGGGCATCATAAAAACCCGATTTTTAGTCTGGAAGAACGTGTTGATTTGGCACAAAAATCGCTGAGTCATCTCAGTAATGTTGAATTTATTGGTTTTGATGGTTTGCTGGTCACTCTGTTTAATGAGCAGAAAGCGACGGCAGTATTGCGCGGCTTGCGTGCAGTCTCTGATTTTGAATACGAATTTCAGTTGGCTAATATGAACCGCCAACTTGATGGTAAATATGAAGCGGTTTTTCTGACGCCGTCAGAACAGTATTCATTTATCTCATCCACTTTGGTGCGTGAGATTGCCCGCTTAAAAGGTAATGTGACCAAATTTGTTCCTCCTGCCGTTGAACAGGCATTTCAACTTAAACATCAGCAAGGTTGGTAAGGTGTCGTTATATATTACGGATGAATGCATTAACTGCGATGTTTGTGAACCGGTTTGCCCGAATGAAGCAATTTTGATGGGTGAGCTGATTTATGAAATCAATCCTGATCTATGCACTGAATGTGTGGGACATCATGAGCAGCCACAATGTCAGTTATTCTGTCCTGTAGACTGCATTCCAAAAGATCCACAACATGTGGAAACACAAGAGCAGTTACTGGAAAAATATCAACGGCTGATTGCTGAAAAAAGTGCGAGCAATTTGGATTAATCTTTGCTACTATGCGCGCTTGAAGTGGGCTGGACGGTCGCTGCTGTGGAGGTCTTCGTGACTGAAGCAGGGGAGGAAAGTCCGGGCTTCATAGGGCAGGGTGCCAGGTAATGCCTGGGCGGCGTGAGCCGACGGAAAGTGCAGCAGAGAGTAGACCGCCTCATTCGTGAGGTAAGGGTGAAAGGGTGCGGTAAGAGCGCACCGCGTATCTGGTAACAGTATACGGCATGGTAAACCCCACCAGAAGCAAGACCAAATAGGAATCCTGAGGTACGGCCCGTACTGGATTCGGGTAGGTTGCTTGAGCGTACAAGTGATTGTACGCCTAGAGGAATGATCGTTCACGACAGAACCCGGCTTACAGGCCCACTTCAGTGAATTTTATTATAAATAGTGCTTGACCTTTGCTCAAGAAGCGAAGATAATGCGCGCACAGTTTACGGCTATGTAGCTCAGTTGGTTAGAGCACCGCACTCATAATGCGGGGGTCACAAGTTCAAGTCTCGTCATAGCCACCATTTTATAGATCACGCTCCTGCGTGATCTTTTTTTTTGTGCACTCAATGTCGCGCTGAGGAAGTTAGCTAAAAGTCTCATGAAACTCGTTGGAGAATCTTAAATGATCAAAAATAAGTAAGATGGCTTTAAGAGAATTTATTGAAAAATTGTTTAAAAAATATCTAATTGAAGATGGATTGCTTAAAGCATAGACAGTAATATAGATGGGGTTATTGACGCTGCGATAATAACTTTAGATAATGTGCGCACAGTTTAAGGCTATGTAGCTCAGTTGGTTAGAGCACCGCACTCATAATGCGGGGGTCACAAGTTCAAGTCTCGTCATAGCCACCATATTCTGAAAAAACCACAACCGATTGTTGTGGTTTTTTTATGCCTGCTTTTTTGATTGTATCACGGTGTGGTAAGTGGCTATTCTCGTGCTGTGTATCTATATTTTAGTGCCATCACCGAGGCAGTGGGTCATTCTTGAATGGATCCAATCTTTAAAGATCATTAAAATCCTGAAATTTAATTATTCTAGCCATAAAATTCTACATGTTAGAAATTTTCTATTTCATGATAGATCTGCTGTATGGCGTCGATGTGGCGTGATGATTGAATGTTAAATCCTATTAGGATGGGAAAGTTTGATCTTGTATTTGAGTAATCCTTTCTATATTCACTGATTTGAACTAGAGTTGTTTGGTTTAGCATAAAAAAATCCCCAGCATGAAGCTGGGGATTTTTGCTTTTCAGAGTGAATTATTCGCCTGGTTTCCAGCCATTCACGATTGGATAGCGACGGTCACGGCCAAATGAGCACGAGCTAATTCGTGGACCAATCGCGCCTTGGCGGCGTTTATATTCATTACGGTCCACGAGCTTAATTACTTTTTCGACCACAGCTTGTTCAAAACCTTTCGCGATGATGTCATCTTGGCTCAGATCTTCTTCAATATAAGCATAAAGAATCGCATCGAGTACGTCATAAGCAGGGAGCGAGTCCTGGTCTTTCTGATCTGGGCGAAGCTCTGCAGAAGGCGGGCGTGTGATTACACGTTCAGGAATAACTGGCGTTTCACTCATGCTATTGCGGTACTTAGCCAATTCAAACACGATCGTCTTATAAACGTCTTTCAATACTGCAAAACCACCAATCATATCACCATAAAGGGTGCAGTAACCTACAGATAATTCAGATTTATTACCTGTCGACAGCACGAGGTTGCCGAATTTGTTAGACAATCCCATGAGGAGCGTACCGCGTGAACGTGCCTGCAAGTTTTCTTCTGTTGCATCGGCAGGGCTGTTGCCAAAGAATGGGTATAGCGTTTGCATAAAACTGTTTACGATCGGGTGAATCTCGGCAATACCAAAGGTGACACCCATGCGTTTAGCTTGCTCGGCAGCATCTTCAATACTGATTTGAGCAGTATAAGTATAGGGCATCATGACGGCTTGAACCTTGTCCGCACCAATCGCATCGACAGCAATCGCCAGAGTCAGGGCTGAATCAATACCACCAGACAAACCAAGAATTACACCCGGGAAGCCAGAGCGTTGCACATAATCACGTGTAGCCATCACCAGCGCTTGATAAATCTCAGCCATAGTGCTGAGTGCCGGAGCGGGTTCAGTCACCTGATAGGCCTTGTTTTCAAGCACATAATCAGTGTAGTAGATTGATTCAATAAAACTTGGTGCTTGTAAAGCGACATCACCATTGTTGTTTAATACAAAACTGGTGCCATCAAAAATCAAGTCATCTTGTCCACCGACTTGGTTGACATAGACGAGATGTAGGTTCAGATGTTTGCTCAACTCGCGCATTGTCGTGACGCGGTGCTGTGGTTTGCCCACTTCATACGGAGAGGCATTCAATACCAGTAAAGTTTCGACATTCAACTTGCTAAGCTGGTTGACTGTGTTAATCGACCACACATCTTCACAAATCAGCACACCAAACTTATGTCCGAGATATTCGAAAATTAGATGCTGATGGCCTTCGATAAAATAACGTTTTTCGTCAAATACGCTATAGTTTGGTAGATTCTGCTTGTTATAAATTCCGAGAATCTCGCCATCTTTCATTACGGCTGCTGAGTTGTAACGTTGGCCTTCTGCAGTAACATTAACAAAACCAAACACCATGATGATATCTTTAACGCCTTTAAGTGCTTCAAAAGCTTTTTCAGTGCGTTTGGCAAGGCTTGGTCGTACCAATAGGTCTTCTGCAGGATAGCCGAGCGTGGAAAGCTCTGGGAAAATAATAATATCCGCATTTTGTTTTTTCGCTTCGTTTGCCTGCTCAATCATTTTTTGAGCGTTCGACGGAATATTGCCAATATGCGGAGAGAACTGAGCAAGGGCAATTTTAAAACTTTTCATTCAAACTTAATCCTATTCCTATAGGTGTGTTACACAACATGTTGATTTTTATGGATATAATTATTCAACATTGTGCAGATGATGACAAAACGACATGCAGTCATAAAATTAGAAATAATGTGCTGATTACTATATACGAATCCCATGTTTTAGAGAGAGAAAATAACACGATTTTTTTATAGTCGCCTAAAAAAATTACATAGCTAGACTGTTGTAATGGACTTTGAGTGTGTTCAGATCGATAGTAATAAAAAGGGGGTAAGTAATGTGGAGAATTCTCAGAGGCTTAAAATGTCTATATAGGCGTTTACTGGTGGTCAAAAGTAGAGGATTAACCGTTGGGGAAATTCAGCTGATTCGTTCGGTATTTGGTGATGCTTTGGATGTTGATCGAGTCAAGATCGTGGCTCACCGAGCAATCTTGCGGCACTACGCAATGAGTCCGAATGGCAATATCTATTTTAATCCGGCGGACGTGCGAAGACTTTTCAGTCATGCCTTTGGTAAAGCAATCATGGTTTATTCATGAGATGACACATGTCTGGCAGGTACAGCAGGGGGTTGCTGTGGTACGCAAGGCATTGTTGGATCGGCGTTATCGCTATCAACTGCAACCGAATAAGACTTTTCTTAACTATGGAATTGAACAACAGGCACAAATGGTACAGGATTATTTCTTGAAAAAGCACCTCGGCCATGAATGCTCTTCTTATCAGCAGTGTATCCCTTTTTTGCCGATATAAAAAAACCACCCAAGAGGGTGGTTTTTTAAGACTTTTAATTCTTGGAGAATTAACGGCCTTCGATGTCGCGTTGCGTGTAGCCTGTATAAAGCTGACGTGGACGACCAATCTTGTAAGGTGCAGAGTGCATTTCTAACCAGTGGCTGATCCAACCTACTGTACGTGCAAGTGCGAAGATTACAGTAAACATTTCTGTTGGGATACCAATCGCTTTAAGGATGATACCTGAGTAGAAGTCTACGTTTGGATACAAGTTACGTTTTACGAAGTATTCATCAGACAACGCAATACGTTCAAGTTCCATTGCAAGCTCAAGTTGCGGATCGTTAATACCAAGCGCGCTAAGAACTTCGTCACAAGTTTGTTTCATGACTTTAGCACGTGGGTCGAAGTTTTTGTAAACACGGTGACCGAAGCCCATGAGTTTAACTTCTTTAGTTTTAACTTTTTCCATGAACTCAGCAACGTGTTCAACAGAGCCGATTTCATCAAGCATCTTAAGAACAGCTTCGTTCGCACCACCGTGAGCTGGACCCCAAAGTGCAGAGATACCCGCAGAGATACATGCATATGGGTTAGCGCCAGTAGAACCTGCAAGACGTACAGTTGAAGTCGATGCATTTTGTTCGTGGTCAGCATGAAGCGTAAAGATACGGTCCATTGCTTTCGCAAGAATAGGGTTAACTTTGTAGTCTTTGTCTGCTGGAGTAGCAAACATCATGTACAAGAAGTTTTCAGCGTAACTTAAGTCGTTACGTGGGTACATGAATGGTTGACCCACTGTGTACTTGTAGCTCCACGCTGCAAGTGTAGGAATCTTCGCGATCAAGCGGATCGCAGTGATTTCACGGTGGTTCACATCTTCGATGTCAAGGTTGTTGTGATAGAATGCAGAAAGCGCACCAACAACACCCACCATGATCGCCATTGGATGAGCGTCACGACGGAAACCGTTATAGAAGCGGCTCACTTGGTCATGAACCATAGTGTGGTTACGAACTTTAGCGTCAAATTCAGCTTTTTGTTCTGGAGTTGGTAACTCACCGTTCAATAACAAATAGCAAGTTTCGAGGTAATCAGCTTTAGTCGCCAATTGATCAATTGGGTAACCGCGGTGTAAAAGGATACCTTTATTACCGTCGATAAAAGTGATTTTTGACTCGCAAGAAGCAGTTGCCATAAAACCAGGATCAAAAGTGAAATGACCTGCGGCCAACACATCTTTAACGTCAATTACATCTGGGCCCAATGTACCGCTGTAAATTGGTAATTCAATTTCTTTGCCATCAAGCTGTAAAACGGCTTTTTTGCCAGTTGCTTCAGACATTCAATAGATCTCCTGTCCTGGATGAATGTTTATCTGACTCGAAGTACTAAAATCTTCTAATGCGTGAATCAGACGGATCGAAAATTTGCTATAGGATTAGTGAGTGCTGAAATTTTGTCAATTATACTTATGGATAAAAATGACGTGCTCACAGGAGCTTAGTCAATAAACCGGTTAAGGAAAGTCTGAGAAAAATCGCAGCACCGACACAGTATCATAAGTCAAATTATTGGCAAGGTGCAGTAAAAAAAAATCTTGTCTGCTGTTATTGTAAGCAAGTTTTTAGTTTAAAAAACTCTTGTGGTTAAAACCTAATTTATCCTGATGTAAATTTAATTTTTATAAATTTCATAACTTATCGCTATTTTTGTTAAAAAACTGATGTAAATTTGTTCATATTTAAAAAGAATTAGTCGGATGATTTAATGGGTTTGTTTGTATAAAAAATAGCACTAAAAAATAGGCTGATGGAGTAAAAAACAATCAATTTAATGTGTTTTAAGTGGCAGAAAATCACGGATTTGTCGAAAAAATAACAAGTTGATCTGATGTTAATCACAATCTAAGTCATTCTTTCTGCATATGAAAATCACAACCAAATAGCTTTGGTGAATACTGGTTATTTATAATCTAAATAGTTGTGTGGTATTTGGGTGAGTCATCTATCTCTACTTTTAGAGAAACTCAATATGAGGCATTCGGATATTTAATAAAGCATTATTTGTTTGAGGTGGTATCCGTATTCATAGATTGAAACTGTCCTTGCGTGCAGGAGTATATATGTAGTGATCTATAAATTGACCTTATAAAACATCAAACTGAAAACTGCACGAATAACAAGCCTCTAGATAAAAGGCTGACTGAAAGCGTTGATCTTTAGTCTAAAAAAGTGAAAAAATTAATAATACTGAAAAATATTATAAAAAATTAAAATTATCTTTTTAAAATTAATTGCTTAATGTGATTTTTATATCGGTTTTATGTGTTAAAAAAAACAAATACCATAAGAATAATTCTCATTTGCATATTTTTTTGAGCAAAAGCCAAATTCGATAGTTTGTATTTTAATAATCCGCGTTTTATAATTCGATGTCGTTTAAGTTTAGGCATTTGCTTGCCTGACAATGCCAGCGTTCCTTCGAATTAATTCCAACAAACTCCGGATGGAGTTTTTACTTACAGGATGCCCGCTGTGAAAAGCAACAGACCTGTCAATTTGTCCATGGGTCAAGTTTTAGACGTAAACTTAAAATCCCCTGTGGCTATTGCATCAATTCTACACCGTCTTTCAGGTGTCATCGTATTTTTACTCGTACCGGTACTTTTGTGGTTGTTAGACAAATCTTTGTCTTCACCAGAAGGTTTTGCTCAAGTTCAAGAAATCTTCAATGGTTTCGTTGTTCGCTTTATCGTATGGGTATTTGTAGCCGGCTTAATCTATCACTTCATTGCTGGTATCAAGCATTTACTTGCTGATCTTGGCGTTGCTGAAGAGTTAGAAAGTGGCCGTCTTGCAGCTACTATTTCATTGATCTTGTCTGCAATCGGTATTGTTGCAGCATTTGTATGGATTGTACTCTAATGAAAAGTGCTACAGGTTTAACGGGTTCAGGTTCTCGCGATTGGTTTATCCAACGTGTCAGTGCTGTAGTGTTAGCTGTTTATACTGTTGTCGTGTTTGGTTGGATCCTGTTCAATGGCGGATTTAACTACGAGCAATGGTCTGGCTTTATGATGACTTTGCCAATGAAAGTTTTATCTTTGTTGGCTGTCTTATCGCTTGTTGCACACGCTTGGATCGGTATGTGGCAAGTATTCACTGACTACGTGACTACTCGTCAAATGGGTCCTTCAGCTTCAGGTTTACGCCTTGTGCTGACTTCAGCAGTCATTATTGCTGTATTTGCATATGCGATCTGGGCAATCCAGATTTTTTGGGCGAATTGATAGGAAAATATCATGGGCGCGATAACCCCTAAAGAAGATTATTCAAATATTCAAACCCTTACTTTCGATGCAGTCATCGTTGGTGGTGGTGGTTCAGGTATGCGTGCTTCTTACCAACTTGCTCAAGCTGGTTTGAAAGTTGCTGTACTGACCAAGGTATTCCCAACTCGTTCTCATACAGTTGCGGCGCAAGGTGGTATTGGTGCATCTCTTGGTAACATGCAAGAAGATAACTGGCACTATCACTTCTATGACACGGTTAAAGGTTCTGACTGGTTAGGTGACCAGGATGCAATTGAATTCATGTGTCGTGAAGCACCAAAAGTTGTTTATGAGCTTGAACACTTGGGTATGCCATTCGACCGTAACGCAGACGGTACAATTTACCAGCGTCCGTTTGGTGGTCACTCTGCAAACTACGGTGAAAAAGCTGTTCCACGTGCATGTGCAGCAGCTGACCGTACCGGTCATGCATTGCTTCACACGCTTTATCAAAGCAACGTGAAAATGGGTACACAATTCTTCGTAGAATGGATCGCACTTGACTTGATCCGTAACGAAGAAGGTGATGTGCTTGGTGTGACTGCAATCGACCAAGAAACTGGTAACATTGCTGTATTCCAGGCTAAAGCGACCTTATTCGCTACTGGTGGCGCTGGTCGTGTTTACCGTGCTTCTACCAATGCTTATATCAACACTGGTGATGGTCTTGGTATGGCTGCTCGTGCAGGTATTCCATTGCAGGATATGGAGTTCTGGCAATTCCACCCAACGGGTGTTGCGGGCGCGGGTGTACTGTTGACAGAAGGTTGTCGTGGTGAAGGTGGTATCCTTCGTAACGCTTCTGGCGAACCGTTCATGGAACGCTATGCACCAACTTTGAAAGACTTGGCACCACGTGACTTCGTATCACGTTCTATGGACCAAGAGATCAAAGAAGGCCGTGGTTGTGGTCCAAACAAAGATTACATCTTGCTTGATTTGACGCACTTGGGTGCTGATACGATCATGAAACGTCTTCCATCTGTATTTGAGATTGGTAAGAAATTCGCGAACGTAGATTGTACTAAAGAGCCAATTCCTGTAGTACCAACCATCCATTATCAAATGGGCGGTATTCCAACCAATATGCATGGTCAGGTTGTTACCCCAGTTCCTGGTACTGACAACTACACCCAACCTGTAAAAGGTTTCTATGCGATTGGTGAGTGTTCATGTGTGTCTGTACACGGTGCAAACCGTTTAGGTACTAACTCATTGCTTGACCTTGTGGTATTTGGTAAAGCAGCGGGTGAGCACATTGTGGATTACGTGACTAAACATCACGGTGATGATTACGCACCTCTTCCAAATGACGTACTTGAGCAATCGCTTGCACGTATCCGTCGTCTTGAAGAAAACGAAAACGGTGAAAATGCTCAGGAAGTTGCTGATGCTATCCGTGATATCGTTCAAGATCACGCAGGTGTATTCCGTACTGCAGCGTTGCTTGAAAAGGGTGTGAAAGAAATTCTTGCACTTGAGCCACGTGTTCGCAACATTGCATTGAAAGACAAATCTAAAGTCTTTAACACGGCGCGTATCGAAGCGTTAGAAGTTGAAAACTTGTACGAAGTGGCAAAAGCAACGCTTATTTCTGCTGCTGCACGTAAAGAATGTCGTGGTGCGCACACTGTTGTAGATTATGAATTGCCAGCAGATCACCCAACTTATTCTTACGGTCGTCGTGATGATGAGTGGATGAAGCATACTTTATGGTATTCATCTGACAACCATCTTGAGTACAAGCCAGTACGCATGAAGCCGTTGACAGTGGACACTATTCCACCTAAACCACGTACATTCTAATCGGGAGAATTAAGATGAGTAGAGGCACTCGTACCTTTGAAATCTACCGCTATGATCCTGATAAGGATAAAGCACCGTACATGCAAACATTTAAACTTGAGTTAACAGACAAGCATCGTATGTTGCTTGATGCGTTACTTGAGTTGAAAGTTCAAGATGAAACTTTGACATTCCGCCGTTCATGCCGTGAAGGTATTTGTGGTTCTGACGGTGTGAACATCAACGGTAAAAATGGTTTGGCATGTTTGCAAAACCTGAATGATTTGCCTGAGAAAATTGTGATCCGTCCGCTTCCTGGTTTACCAGTGATTAAGGATTTGGTTGTTGATATGAATCAGTTCTATGATCAATATCATAAAATTCAGCCATTCTTGATTAACAACCAGCCAGCGCCAGCAAAAGAGCGTTTACAGTCTCAAGCAGAGCGTGAACACTTGGATGGTTTGTACGAATGTATTCTTTGCGCATGTTGTTCAACTTCATGCCCATCATTCTGGTGGAACCCTGATAAATTCTTGGGTCCTTCAGCATTGTTGAATGCATACCGTTTCATTATTGACTCTCGTGATTCTGCTACAGCAGAGCGTTTGGCTCGTCTTGACGACCCATTTAGCCTGTTCCGCTGTAAAGGTATCATGAACTGTGTATCAGTATGTCCTAAAGGTCTGAATCCAACAAAAGCAATCGGTCATATCCGTAGCATGTTGCTCGACCAAGCAGGTTAATTTTACTGACCAAAGGGCGTACATCTTTGATGTGCGCTCTTTTTGTTTATTTGCATTTTAATAAATAGGACTTTGGTCTACATTGAATCTAGGATTTAAATCAAGCACCATATTCTATATACTATGCAACTAGTATTTTCTTGTTTTATATGAGGTATATTTTAAAAAAATCTATGCATGAATGAGATCATGTTACGATTTAAAAGACCACTGTACTTATAAAAAGTGGAAGTCTTACCGTATAAATTTTTCATGATTTATCTGGGAAAAACGGTGGTTGAAAATGTCATAAGTCGCTTTAGAAAAGCTAAACCTGAATTAGTTTTTCTAAGACGATTTGCAAAAAATTGCTCGATGATTGTCGAGTAGATTAAGTGAGTGATGATGCCAATGAGGGCGTTATGATTCATTGTAGACACCGAGAATTTCTCGGTGTTGTTATAACGCCCCCATGGTCTGAGCGCCGGATGGGTATTAATGCCATGTTACCAATTTGGCATTATCAATCATGGGTTTGCCAAACAGGCGACCTGTAATGTTTTTGCAATAGGAAATGGGTCCACAAATGCAAGAAGTTGCTGACGCATTGCGTCTTGACACTGAACTTTCCGCTGATAGTGCAGCGTATATTGAAGAGCTTTACGAGCAGTATCTGACTTCTCCAACCTCTGTCGGTGAGGATTGGCGCCAATATTTCGATAAATTCCCAAAAGGTGATCAGCCACACAGCAATGTACGTGAACAGTTCCTTTTGCTTGGTCGCAATTCAAATCGTGTGCAAGCAGTTGTCCAAGGTACAGTAAGTTCTGAGCATGAGCGTCGTCAAATCGGTGTGTTGCAACTGATTGCTGCATACCGTAACCGTGGTCACCAAAAAGCTAAATTGGATCCATTAGGTTTAATGAAGCGTGAAGATGTACCTGATCTTGATTTGGCCTCTCACGGTTTAACTAAATCTGACCTAGATACTGTATTCAATACGGGTAACCTTGCAATCGGTAAGGCAGAAGCAACGCTTGGTGAAATGGTTGAAGCCATGGAGGCGATCTACTGTTCTTCGATCGGTGCTGAATATATGCATATCGTGGACAGTAAAGAAAAGCGCTGGATTCAGCAACGCCTTGAAAGTGCACGTGGTAAGTTTACCTTTACGGCAGAACAGAAAAAGCATTTCCTTGAGCGTTTAACTGCTGCTGAAGGTTTAGAAAAATATCTGGGTAACAAATACGTTGGTGCTAAACGCTTCGGTGTGGAAGGTGGCGAATCTTTCATTCCAATGGTGAATGAAATCATTCAGCGTGCGGGTGCTGTCGGTTGTAAAGAAGTTGTGATCGGTATGCCTCACCGCGGCCGTTTGAACCTTCTTGTGAACATTATGGGTAAAAACCCAGCCGATCTTTTTGGTGAATTTGAAGGCAAATCACTTCATAAGAAAGGTTCAGGTGACGTTAAATACCACCAAGGTTTCTCTTCAAATGTCATGACTCCAGGTGGTGAAGTACACTTGGCGCTTGCATTTAACCCATCACACTTAGAAATCGTAGGACCAGTAGTTGAAGGTTCGGTACGTGCGCGTCAGGTTCGTCGTAAAGATATCGGCGGTGACGATGTATTGCCAATCATTGTGCATGGTGACGCTGCATTTGCAGGTCAGGGTGTGAACCAAGAAACTTTCCAAATGTCACAAACCCGTGGTTATACCGTGGGCGGTACAGTGCATATCGTTGTGAATAACCAAGTGGGCTTCACGACTTCTGATCCACGTGATTCACGTTCTACAGAATATTGTACTGACATTGCGAAAATGATTCAGGCACCTATCTTCCATGTGAATGGTGATGATCCTGAAGCCGTAATTTTTGCAACTCAATTGGCGCATGACTTCCGTCAAGAATTCCGTAAAGATGTTGTCCTTGACTTGATCTGCTACCGTCGTCGTGGTCACAACGAAGCAGATGAGCCATCTGCAACTCAGCCAATGATGTATCAAGTGATTAACAAGAAAGCGACGACTCGTACGCTTTATGCTGATCAATTGGTGCAAGAAAAAGTATTATCACGCGAAGATGCGGATCAAATGGTGGAAAACTACCGTGCCGATCTTGAAGCGGGTAAACACGTTGCCAATGCATTGGTATTAGAACCGAACACCAAAATGTTTGTAGACTGGACACCATATTTGGGTCATGAATATACAGACGTTTGGGATACGACTTTCAGCAAAGATCGTTTAATTGAACTCGGCAAAAAAATGCGCGAGCTTCCAGAAGGCTTTGTGATGCAGCGCCAAGTAGCGAAAGTGATTGACGATCGCTTGAAAATGCAAACCGGTGAAATGCCTTTAAACTGGGGTGCGGCAGAAACGCTTGCTTATGCATCGCTGTTAGATGAAGGTTACCTCGTGCGTTTGACTGGTGAGGACGTTGGTCGTGGTACTTTCTCACACCGTCATGCGAAATTGCATAACCAAGTCGATGGTTCAACCTACATCCCGCTTTGCCATATCAAAGAAAACCAGCCACGTACTGCAATTTATGACTCATTGTTGTCAGAAATGGCGGTCTTGGCATTTGAATATGGTTATGCGACGACGATTCCACACGGTTTGATCATTTGGGAAGCGCAATTTGGTGACTTCGCAAACTGTGCGCAAGTGGTGATTGACCAGTTCATCGCATCGGGTGAAACCAAATGGGAGCGTGTATGTGGTTTGACTATGCTTCTACCACATGGTTTTGAAGGTCAAGGTCCTGAACACTCTTCTGCACGTCTAGAGCGCTTCTTGCAGCTATGTGCTGAAGAAAACATGCAGGTCATGACACCAACGACTCCAGCACAGATTTTCCATGCATTACGTCGTCAGGCGATTCGTCCAATCCGTAAGCCAATGATTATCATGTCACCGAAATCATTGCTTCGTCACAAGCTTGCAACTTCTACACTTGATGAGCTTGCAACTGGTACATTCCAGACAGTGATTGATGAAGTCGATAACATCAACAAGGCAGACGTGACCCGTCTTGTGCTTTGTGGTGGTAAGGTTTACTACGATTTGCTGGAAAAACGTCGTGAACTTGAGCTTAACAATACAGCGATTGTGCGTATTGAGCAGCTTTATCCGTACCCAGAAGAGCGTTTGGCTGAAGTCCTTGCTGCTTATCCGAACGTCAAAGAGCTTGTTTGGACACAAGAAGAGCCGAAAAACCAAGGTGCATGGCTATTCATCGCTCCACGTTTGTATGAAGATGTATTAAAATCTGGTAAACAAATTCGTATCAGCTACGCAGGCCGTGAAGCATCTGCTGCACCTGCATGTGGCTCACCTTATTTGCACGCAAAACAACAAGCTCAGCTTATCAATGATGCACTTGCGATTGTGGCTGAACAATCAGGAGATTCTCAATAATGGCAACCGAAATTAAAGCACCGGTATTCCCAGAGTCTGTTGCAGACGGAACGATTGCAACATGGCATAAAAAAGTGGGTGAACCAGTTTCACGTGACGAAGTGATTTGTGACATCGAAACTGACAAAGTGGTTTTAGAAGTTGTTGCTCCTGCAGATGGTACTTTAAGTGCAATCATCAAAGCTGAAGGCGATACTGTTCTTTCTGACGAAGTGATCGCTCAGTTTGAAGCCGGTGCTGTTTCTGGCGCTGCTCAAACTCAAGCAGTGCAAAGCGCTGAGACTGTTGAATCTGCATCTGCACAAACTCAGGCGGGTAATGCACCTGTTGTTGAGCGTGCTCAACCAGTTCAAGATCAAGCACCTGCAGTGCGCAAAGCATTAACGGAATCTGGTGTTAACCCAGCTGACGTACAAGGCACTGGCCGTGGTGGTCGTATCACTAAAGAAGATGTGGTAAGTCATGCAGCTAAACCTGCTGCCGCTGCTGTAGCGCCTTTAAGCGTAGCAGTCGGTGAGCGTGTTGAAAAACGTGTTCCAATGACTCGTCTTCGTAAGCGTGTTGCTGAACGTCTACTTGCTGCGACTCAAGAAACAGCAATGTTAACGACGTTTAACGAAGTAAACATGAAGCCAATCATGGAAATGCGTGCACAATACAAAGATGCATTTGAAAAACGCCATGGTGCTCGTTTAGGCTTTATGTCTTTCTTTGTTAAAGCTGCGACTGAAGCACTTAAGCGTTACCCAGCTGTAAATGCGTCAATTGATGGCGAAGACATCGTTTATCACGGTTACTACGACATCGGTGTAGCGGTTTCTTCTGACCGTGGTCTAGTGGTTCCTGTATTACGTGATACAGACCGTATGAACTACGCTGAAGTTGAAAATGGCATTCGTGACTACGCTTACAAAGCACGTGACGGTAAACTTGGCATTGAAGACATGACTGGTGGTACGTTCACAATCACCAACGGTGGTACTTTCGGTTCATTGTTATCTACACCAATTTTAAACACGCCACAAACGGCTATTTTGGGTATGCACAAGATCCAAGAGCGTCCAATGGCAGTGAATGGTCAAGTTGAAATCTTACCAATGATGTATCTAGCACTTTCTTATGACCACCGTCTAATCGATGGTAAAGAAGCGGTTGGTTTCTTGGTAACGATCAAAGAATTGCTAGAAGAACCAGCAAAACTTATTCTTGACCTTTAATTTCTGACCATAAAATATTAAAGCCGAGTTAGGGTGATCCTCTAACTTGGCCTTTGGAGATAAAAATGTCTCAGCAATTTGATCTTGTTGTGATTGGCGGTGGCCCAGGTGGTTATGAAGCAGCGATTCGTGCTGCACAGCTTGGCTTTAAAGTTGCGTGTATTGAAAAACGTATTCATAAAGGCAAACCATCTTTAGGCGGTACTTGCTTAAACGTGGGTTGTATCCCATCTAAAGCATTACTTGATTCTTCTCACCGTTATGAAGACACCGTTCACCACTTGGCTGATCATGGTATTACAACGGGTGAAGTGAACTTTGACCTTGCGAAACTTCTTGCTCGTAAAGACAAAGTAGTCGATAACCTAACTGGTGGTGTTGCTCAGTTACTTAAAGGTAACGGCATTGAATGGTTACAAGGTACAGGTAAACTACTTGCTGGCAAAAAAGTTGAATTCACGCCATTCGAAGGTGAAGTTCAAGTTTTAGAACCTAAATACGTGATTCTTGCAACGGGTTCTGTGCCAGTGAACATCCCTGTTGCTCCTGTAGATCAAGACCTGATTGTTGATTCAACTGGCGCGCTTGAATTCCCTGAAGTACCTAAGCGTTTAGGTGTGATCGGTGCAGGTGTGATTGGTCTTGAATTGGGCTCAGTATGGCGTCGTTTAGGTGCAGAAGTTGTGGTATTTGAAGCAATGGATGCTTTCTTGCCAATGGCAGACAAAGCTCTTGCGAAAGAATTCCAAAAACTGCTTACTAAACAAGGTCTTGATATCCGTGTTGGTGCGAAAGTTTCTGGCACGGAAATTAACGGTCGTGAAGTGACAGTTAAATATACCCAAGGTGGTGAAGACAAAGCACAAACTTTTGACAAGTTAATCGTTTGTGTGGGGCGTAAAGCCTATGCTGAAGGTCTATTGGCTGAAGATTCAGGCATTAAATTGACTGAACGTGGTTTAGTTGAAGTAAATGATTGGTGTGCAACTTCTGTTGAAGGTGTATATGCGATCGGTGACTTGGTTCGTGGTCCAATGCTTGCCCATAAAGCTATGGAAGAAGGCGTGATGGTGGCTGAACGTATGCATGGCCATGCTGCGCAAATCAACTACGACACCATCATTTCAGTAATCTATACTCACCCTGAAGCAGCATGGGTTGGTTTGACAGAAGAAGCAGCAAAAGAAAAAGGCCACGAAGTGAAAACTGGTCAATTCCCATTTGCTGTGAATGGTCGTGCACTTGCTGCGAATGAAGCGGCTGGTTTTGTGAAGTTTGTTGCTGATGCGAAAACTGACCGTCTGTTAGGTATGCATGTGATTGGCCCAGGTGCTTCTGACATCGTACACCAAGGCATGATCGCACTTGAGTTTGTATCAAGTGTTGAAGACTTACAGTTGATGACGTTTGGTCACCCAACTTACTCTGAAGTGGTACATGAAGCTGCACTGGCAGTAGACGGCCGCGCGATTCACGCGATCCAGCGTAAGCGCAAGTAAGAGAAACTCAAAAAAAGAGCGGTTTATACCGCTCTTTTTTATTTTGAGTTGTTGTAATTGTTTGAATAATCCTCTAAAAATAACGATAAAGCTATTAAATAAATACCAATATGCAAGACGATGGATGTTTAAGTATTGGTAACTACATAACAAAGCGACAAGTAAAAAAAAGGTACCTTCATGAATCTGCACGAATATCAGGCCAAAGCCCTGCTTAAAAAATATGGAATGCCAGTGCAACAAGGCATTATCGCCAATACGCCGAAAGAAGCTGTCCATGCTTATGAACAATTGGGACATAAATTTGCAGTAGTGAAAGCTCAGGTCCATGCGGGTGGACGTGGTAAGGCAGGTGGAGTAAAAGTTGTAAGTTCCAAAGACGAAGTCTTTGATGTGGCAAAGTCATTGATCGGTAACCGCTTAGTGACCTATCAAACCGATGCCCATGGCCAGCCTGTTAATAGCATCTTGATTTGTGAAGATGTTTATCCCGTAGAGCGCGAACTTTATCTTGGTGCAGTGGTAGACCGTTCTACACGTCGTATTACGTTTATGGTTTCTACGGAAGGTGGCGTAGAGATCGAAAAAGTCGCCGAAGAGACGCCAGAAAAAATTTTAAAGGTGAGCATCGATCCTTTAGTGGGCTTGTTGCCGTTTCAGGCGCGGGATTTAGCCTTTTCCTTAGGTTTAAAAGATAAGCAAGTGAATCAGTTTGTTAAAGTCATGACCAGTGCTTATCAAGCCTTTGTTGAGAATGATTTTGCACTGTTCGAAATTAATCCACTCTCGATCCGGGAAAATGGTGACATCTTATGTGTGGACGCCAAAATCGGGATTGACTCTAATGCCTTGTATCGTTTGCCAGAAATTGTTGAGTTGCGTGATAAGTCACAAGAAAATGATCGAGAACTTAAAGCATCAGAGTTTGATCTGAACTATGTTGCACTCGAAGGTAATATTGGTTGTATGGTTAATGGTGCAGGTTTGGCGATGGCGACCATGGACATTATCAAGCTTTATGGTGGACAACCTGCAAACTTTTTGGATGTGGGTGGGGGAGCGACGAAACAACGTGTGATTGAGGCATTTAAGATCATTTTATCGGACCACTCAGTACAAGCGGTGCTGATCAATATTTTTGGTGGTATTGTCCGTTGTGACATGATTGCTGAGGCTATTATTGCTGCCGTACAGGAAGTGAATGTGACCATCCCTGTGGTGGTACGTTTGGAAGGGAATAATGCTGAATTAGGTGCTAAATTGTTGGATGAATCTGGATTGACGCTCATCTCTGCACAAGGCTTAGCAGATGCAGCAGAAAAAGTTGTAGCAGCAGTGAAGGCATAAGGAGATCAATCATGAGCGTACTCATTAATAAAGACACGAAGGTTCTGGTTCAAGGCTTCACTGGAAAAAATGGGACTTTCCATTCCGAACAGGCTATCGCTTATGGTACCAAAGTGGTCGGCGGGGTCACTCCGGGTAAAGGTGATCACTTACATTTAGGATTACCCGTATTTAACTCGATGAAAGAAGCTGTTCGAGAAACTGCTGCAGATGCTTCAGTGATTTATGTTCCTGCCCCTTTTGTGCTGGATTCCATCGTTGAAGCAGTTGATGCAGGTATTGGCCTGATCGTGGTGATTACTGAGGGTGTACCGACCCTGGATATGTTGAAGGCCAAGCGTTATCTGGAAACCAATGGCAATGGCACACGTTTAGTTGGACCAAACTGTCCAGGCGTGATTACACCGGGCGAATGTAAAATTGGCATTATGCCAGGGCATATTCATCAGCCGGGTCGAGTTGGAATCATATCCCGTTCGGGTACTCTAACCTATGAAGCTGTCTCACAAACGACCAAATTGGGTTTAGGGCAATCGACTTGTATTGGTATTGGGGGAGATCCTATTCCGGGAATGAACCAGATTGATGCGCTAAAACTATTCCAAAATGATCCAGACACTGATGCCATCATCATGATCGGTGAGATTGGTGGAACTGCGGAAGAAGAAGCTGCAGAGTTTATCCAATCAGAAGTGACCAAGCCGGTCGTTGGGTATATTGCGGGAGTAACAGCACCTAAAGGCAAGCGCATGGGGCATGCGGGTGCAATAATTTCTGGGGGAAAAGGCACGGCAGAAGAAAAATTTGCCGCTTTTGAGAGAGCAGGAATTGCTTATACTCGTAGTCCAGCTGAAATTGGATCGGCCATGTTACAAGTGATGAAGCAAAAAGGTCTGGTTTAAAGTAGTTGCTTTATAAAGCTCCCTCGGGAGCTTTTATATTTCCTGATAACTTGTAATAAACGCGCTTTACAGAAACATAAATTTTAGATAAAACAGGATAGGTGAACTATTGCCGTACCTACTGTGAACTATTGCTCTGTTAGAAAGCAGTAGTTCCTTTTTACTTAGTTCAACGTGCATATCTATTTCATGATAGTTATTTGAATGAATAAAATTTTACTTCAAAAATTTCAAATAGATTTATTATTTTCCTCGTATTCATACTCTTAAATCACTTTTATGATAAAAATATAATTAAGATTTTGATTTTTATTAATTTTAAAAAATATGGTAAAGAAAATACGAGATGACTTCAAAACTCAAACAATCAAACACTTGAGAGAGCGTGTAAATAATTTTTGTTCTAATCCTGACTGTGGAAAGCTAACATCTGAACCTAAACAAGGTAATACATCAGGAGTAAATCTTACTGGTATTGCTGCTCATATTTGTGCAGCTTCACCAGGTGGACCAAGATACGATGAAAGTATGTCATCTGAAGAACGGAAAGATATAAGTAATGGGATTTGGTTGTGTAGTCGTTGTGCAAGATTGATAGATATAGAGCATTCTGCCTATTCGGTTGAATTATTAAAAAACTGGAAAAAAAGTGCTGAATTAAGGGTTCTCCAAAATAGCAATAAAAAATTTTTAAGTGAAAACGAAGTTGCAAAAGAAATACACGGAGCTTTATTAAAAAGCCGTTTGCAAGACTTTTCTGCTATTACAAATCAGTCTTTAAGTGGGATGACTAATGCTATTCAGCAAGAATTAAAACTGCTTGATCCTAGGTTGGATATTTATTGTTCTTATTTAAGAAATCAGACTTTATATGAGATTCATGCTGTTGAAAATACACTAGAAGAACCAGTCAAAATAAAATTTACTCCTTCTTATAGTCAAGATTTTCAAAAAAAGTATCATGATTTAATCGCTCATGGTCATGGTTTTGAATGTCTTTTAGATGAGTTTACATCAAATTCAGAAGCCTTGAATACTATAATTCCCTCTAAGCTTCAAGATGGAGTGGTTATATTAAAGCCTAACAATAAATATTCGGCTACTCTTGAACTTACGGATGAGAATAAAAATATTATATTAGAAATTGAAGGTGATTTTATTTCTGGTAATAAGTCATTCTCTGTTAATGCTGAAAAATTTGGAGGAATAGTTAAAGCAAGTTTTAAGAATATCTTATTTGAAGAACAAACTATAAGAAATACTAATTTTGATTTATCAATTAATATTGATCATTGGGATGGTGTTGAATTAAGAAAGTTACCTTATTTTGATAAAGTGAAAATGATATATCAAAAACTATACAAGACAAAAATTTTGAACGCAAAAATTTTTGTTGAGGGTCTTGATGTATATACAGCAACATCATCTATAAAGTCTGAAAAATTGATAAATATCGTTACCTTATTGGAATATATTGATGTATGCAAAAAAATTAGTGAAACTATGGGATTTAATGTCTTACTTGAATCTGGTATTGCTTTTACAGGGGTTGAGCATGAGAAATTACATGAGATTTCTGATTTATTACATCAAGTAGCTGATGAAAAGGTTTTTTCTTGTAGTATGTCACTTTCTAAATCTAAAGATACTGTTGAAAATTTATCTGATTTTTTATCTGCAGAAAAAATTATCATACAGCAAATTTATGACATTAAGGATCTAAAAATATTTAGTAAATTTTTGGATTTTAAATTATATGTCCAACATATAATGATTAATCCAAAAATAACCCTGCAGGATATAAAAAACCATAAGAAAGAATGTAAATATATAATTTCTAATGGTGGTGAAGGTAGTGTTTATAAAAGACAGGTATCTAAAAATCCATTTTTAGAGCCTGATGAGAGAATAATTTTCTTTTAGATGGAAAGGTATCTCTTGATAAATTTTATTAGCTAAAATATCACGTGTATTTTTTATTAATCTGCCAAGATTCCAATATAAATAAAGCGATAGTATGTGATGAATGAATAGCTAAACGAGCATGTCTTGGTTGGAGATTGTACATTTTACTACCACCCCCATGCGCTGAACTAGCATGCGTTCTTAATGATGCAATTCCATCTACAACACTGATAATTCCTGAAATAATCCTTATCAGATCTTGATCAGCAATAACACTTGGGTCGATGTTTAAATCTTTTCTAACAGTAGTGAATAAATTTTTCAAATCCTGTTTGGCAGGCATTGGCAAGTTCGTTTGCTCTATATAAATTTTACAAATTGATTCCAGAATATTACTGGCAGCAGATACAGCCTCTCTTGGATTGGAATCGACAGTGTTGATAGCACGATCAAATTCCAAGTTAATTGCTGTTACGTCCAAATCTTTAATCAATTGTTCTAAAGTTTTTGACGCTATATTTAAGTTGCTATGAATAACATTTCCACTTAAATAAACTAATGAATTTTCAGTGAGATTTTTTTTAATTCGCTCGATGTCATTTTTATATTCATCTTCGCGATCTCCATACAAATTTGTTGGGATAGTGTCAATGTATCCTTCTAAAATTTTACCTAATACTTTCAATGGTGTTGCTGTTGGAGATTTATTTGTATTCATCAACCATTGACGAACCTTAGTAGGTTTACTTCCTTCAGGAGGTTCACCACTGGCTTCACAATACATTAGTAAAGAATCTATATTTGCATGAGTTTCATATTTAGCCAAAAAGTCAGACAGTAGGCTTATTGTTGGGAGAGGAATTTCTTTCTTTGACACCTATTTATTCTCTTTTTTAAAGTAAAGTTTGATTTTATAGGTCGATAGTAACTATGTAAATAAAACGACCGTTTTCTTTACACTTAAAAGATACAAAGTTTTTGGGTGTTTTTGCTTGTTTATTTGTAAAGAAATTACGATAATAAATCTATGTATATAAAAGGTACGTTTTATTATGATGATCGGTTATGCGAGAGTCAGTACCCAAGATCAAAATCTAGAGCCTCAAATTGATGCATTGAGAAAAGTTGGATGTGAACAGATATTTGAAGAAAAAATAACTGGTGTTCAACGTGAGAGACCTGAACTCAATAATTGCTTACGAATGCTGCGAAAAGATGATGTTCTTGTTGTGTGGAAGTTAGATAGGCTCGCTAGATCGCTAAAAGATTTGGTGGAAATCATATCGGTTCTAGATCAGCGCCAAATAGGTTTCCGATCAATAACTGAATCAATTGATACTACCTCGCCTAGTGGGAAACTCATTTTTCATATCTTTGGTGCTTTAGCTGAATTTGAACACAGTTTAATTAGAGAAAGAACTATTGCAGGATTGGCTTCTGCCAGAGCTAGAGGGCGAAAAGGTGGTAGAAAGCCATCTATGACAAATAGCGATATACACAAGGCAATAGCGATGCTTAAAGACCCAATGATCACTAAAACTGAGGTTGCTAAACATTTTGGTGTTAGTAGATTAACACTAAATAAATCTCTAGAGCGATTAAACAAGACAGGTTAAAAGGCACGTGTCTTTGAAAAAATTAGTTTTTTAAAATTTATATTTAGGAAGTTTAAAAAGATGACATATGAAGAAATGAAAAAAACATTATGGGATGCGGCTGTAGAACTTAGAGGATCAGTCTCAGCAGCACAATATAAATATCCTGTATTAGGTCTTGTTTTTTTAAAATATGTCTCTGATATGTTTTCTGCCCAAGCTGATGTCATTAAAGAAAAATTAGCTGACCCAAATTCCGAGCTGTTTATTGAGGATGAAGATATTCGTTTAGAGAGTGAGAGTATTTTTACTAAAGATAAAGCTTTCTATGATCAAGATAATGTTTTTTGGATTCCTGAAACCGCATTGTATTCCAAGATCTTAGAAAAAGCCTCTTTACCCGAGCTTCCTCAAATTATAGATGCAGCTATGGTAGAGATTGAAAAAGAAAACCCACAGCTTAAGGGTGTTTTGTATAAAGAATTTTCACGCTTAGAAATTGAGCCAAGTAAGTTGGGTGAATTAGTAAATATTTTAGCTAAATTAAAATTTTCTAAAGATGAACATGGTAGTAAAGATATTTTTGGAGAGGTCTATGAATATTTCTTAGGTCAATTTGCCCTAAGTGAGGGACAGAGGGCTGGAGAATTCTATACCCCTAAATCACTTGTCGCTCTTAATGTAGAAATTCTTGCTCCTTTTAAAGGGAAAATTTATGATCCAGCATGTGGATCAGGGGGTATGTTTGTTCAATCCGCTCGATTTAAAGATGCTCATCAAAAACAACTTAAGCGTACTGGTGATTTAGCAATTTTTGGTCAGGAATACATGGCTGATACTCGCCGATTATGCTTAATGAATCTAGCTGTGCATGGCTTGGAAGGAGATATTGGTTCAAGTCATGGTTCAACATTCACTAATGATCAACATAAAAATTTACGTGCAGATTATATTTTAGCCAATCCTCCATTTAATCAAAAAAAATGGGGAGTGGATAAATTAACAAATGATTCTCGATGGATATTTGGTGTGCCACCATCAAATAATGCTAACTATGGCTGGTTACAGCATATGTGGTCTCGTTTATCTAGTCGCGGGCGAGCTGGTATTATTTTATCTAATGGTTCAATGACTACTAATTCTTCTAACGAAGGTGTCATTCGTAAAAATATGATAGAAGCTGATGCCGTTGATTGCATGATTGCTTTACCTACAAATTTATTTTCCAATGTAACGATTCCAGCTTGTTTATGGTTTTTATCAAAGAATAAAAAATCAGGTGTTAATGGGAAAATAGATAGAACAGGTCAAGTTTTGTTTATAAATGCGAAACCATTTGCTAGTGTGCGTATTTCACGTAAGCAAGTTGAGTTTTCTCAAGAGGAAATAGAGCAAATTGCAATGATTTACCATCGCTGGCGTGGTACTGAATTTAGTGATGGGGTGGAATATCATGATGAGGAAGGTATTTGCTACTCTGCGTCAATAGAAGAAATAAGAGAGAAAAAATTTGTATTAACACCAGGTCATTATGTAGGACTTGTAGCAGGTGAAGAAGAATATGATTTTGACGAGAAGTTCGCAATTTTACAAACTGAGTTAGAGTCGCAAATTGGTGAAGAAATTGAACTAAATAAAATCATTACTGAAAACTTAATGAAGGTAGTAGCTGAATGAATTTAAAAGTCACTAAATATTCATTTCAGGATGTTATTGAGATAGTTTCGGATAAAATTTTGGTTTCAGATATATCCCTATCAAATTATGTTTCGACTGAGAATATGTTGCCAAATAATGGTGGCTTATTAGAGGCTACTACTTTGCCTGCAGTTAAGAAGGTTAATCACTTTAAAAATAAAGATACCCTTTTTTCGAATATAAGAACATACTTCAGAAAAATACATTTTTCTAAAAATGATGGTGGTGCAAATCCTGATGTCTTAATTTTTAGAACTAAGAATGAAGACGTACTTCTTTCTGAGTTTCTATATTATTTAATTAGTAATCAAGATTTTGTGGAATACACTGTTCACACCTCTAAAGGTGCAAAAATGCCAAGAGGTGATAAAGATGCTATTTTAAGATATGAATTTTCTATCCCTGATAAAGAATATCAGAAAGCTGTCGTATCTATATTGAGGGCAATAGATGACAAAATTGAGTTATTGCATTGCCAAAATAAGACATTAAGAGAGATAGCTGAATTAGTATTTAAGCAATGGTTTATATATGGAGAAAATGAAGATTGGTCTGATGTAAAAGTCAAAGATTTTGTTAAGTTCAATGAATCAAGTATTAATCGAGCTTCAGTGTTAGATGAAATTCTGTATTTAGATACAGGATCATTAACTAAAGGTACTATTTCAGAACTACAAAAGTTAAAACTTTCAGATGCCCCAAGTCGAGCTAAAAGATTAGTAAAACATAATGATATTTTGATTTCCACTGTTCGACCAAATCAATGTCATTATGGAATTATCAGTAAGCCCATGTCTAACTTAGTTGTATCTACAGGTTTCTGTACTATAACGTGTGAGAAAATATCACCTTATTTCATATACTTATTATTAACTAATGAAGATATGACAGAATATCTTCATAGGATTGCTGAAAATTCTACTACGGCCTATCCATCTCTTAAACCAGATGATATTGGTGATGTGACTTTTAAGTTGCCATATGAAGATTTACTAAAAAAATTCCATGAACTTGCGGAAGGTAATTGGAATAAAATTCATGCTAACCATGAGCAAATAACAACACTTGAAAAATTAAGAGATTTAATTTTACCCAAGCTAATGAATGGGGAGTTACGAGTAAAATTAGATTAATAAAGCCCGAAAGGGCTTTTTTGACAATATTTCAAAAAATAATCATAGATACAATAATTTTTCAGCTAATTCGTCCATAATGTACCAATAATTTAAAATGAATAATTTGGGTGCATTTCAGGTGAATGAGAACACTTTAGAACTAGCATGTTTAGAATGGTTAGAAGAATTAGGGTATGAATGCTTTGAGGGAATAGATGTAGCACCAGAAGAAAATGCCGACATTCGACAAAGCTATTCTGAATATATTCTGCAGAACTATGTTAGAGAAGCAATAGAACGTCTTAACTTTGATGCTACCGATGGGGAACGAGAGTTAGCTTTTCAAAAGCTAAATAGTTTTTCATCTCAATCAGTTGTTGACGGCAATAAGCAAATTTACGACTGGATTCGCAATGGCATCCCTGTAGAAACAAAAAGAGGTGATGGCACGGTTGAGGTAAAGCGCTTAAAAATATTTGATTTTAATGGTGACAATAAATACTTAGCTGTTAGACAAATGAGTATTATGGGGTTAAAGCTGACTCGCCCTGATATTATTTTATTTGTGAATGGTTTACCTTTGGTGGTTATTGAGTTAAAACGACCAGATGACTTAGAGGCAGATATTGAAAAAGCGTATAATCAAATTCAAAACTATAAAGCTGATATTCCTCAAATTTTCAATTTCAATCTTTTAAATGTGATTTCTGATGGTGTTGTAGCACGTTATGGTTCGCTCACAGCAGACTTTGAACGATATTCACCCTGGCGTTTATTGAATGAAGAAAAAGTTTTCGATTCTCAAATTGAATTAGAGGTTCTTATTAGAGGATTATTAAATCCAAAAACTCTAATCGACTTTTTCAAAGGGTTCGTTATCTATCAAGATGAAGATGGCGCACCTCCTCGTAAAATCATTGCTCAATGGCATCAATATCATGGTATTAAGCGTGCCTGTGAGCGAGCTGTAGACTGCTTACTAAATAAAAAAGATGGTAAAGGTGGTGTAATCTGGCATACACAAGGTTCAGGAAAATCTCTAGAAGCCTTAATGTATGTCATGAACATTCGTGACATACCTGAATTTAAAAATCCAACGGTGGTTTTGGTCACTGACCGTAATGATTTAGATGGTCAGTTGTATGATGACTTTGCTCTTAGCAGTTGGTCATTACGTGGTATTCCCAAAAAAGCCGAAAGTCGAGCAGATTTAAAAACAATCTTAGGTGAGGTTGAGGCTGGAGGTATTTTCTTCACAACGATCAATAAATTCGCCCCTTCTGCAAATGGAGTTGTGGATACCTTATGTGATCGTAGTAATGTCATAGTCATTTGTGATGAAGCCCATCGTACTCAGTATGGCTTTAAAGCAACATTGGATGGCAAATCAGGCCGTTTAAAGTATGGTTTGGCTAAGTACATGCGTGATGCCTTACCTAATGCAATCTATTTAGGTATGACAGGTACACCCATTAGCTATGAAGACAAGGATACAGAGGAAGTCTTTGGTTCATATGTCGATATATATGACATGATAGCTGCTCAGGAAGATGGTGCTGTTGTACCTGTGGGTTATGAGTCACGTATAGTTGAATTGTCTTTTAATGAAGCTGAAAGGCAGTCTTTAGTTGAAGATTTTATAAGAAATACTGATCAAGAAGATGAAACTCAACAAGCCCAAATTGCAAGCAAATATACTCGACTTGAGGAAATTGCAATTTCAGATGGACGTATGGGGATTCTTGCAAAAGACCTGATTGAGCATTGGGGGCTTCGTAAAGAACAAATGGATGGGAAAGCAATGTTCGTTGCTATTTCTCGTCCTGCTGCAGTTAAGCTTTATAACGAAATTGTAGCTCTTAAACCAGACTGGCATCATCCAGACTTAGGCAAAGGGAAAGTCAAAGTTGTTATGACTGGCAGCTCATCCGATCCTATAGAATTTCAACCGCATAGAACGACCAAAACTGATAGAGAATTCCTAAAAAAACGTCTAAAGAATCCAGAAGATGAATTGGAAATCGTCATTGTGAGAGATATGTGGCTCACTGGCTTTAATGCTCCACCTGTGCATACGCTTTATGTGGATAAGCCAATGCAAGGTCAATCTTTAATGCAGGCGGTAACAAGAACAAACCGTGTATGGAAAGACAAATCAAGTGGATTGGTGGTTGATTACATAGGTTTAGGGCAAGAACTTAAAGAGGCAATAAAGCAATACACGAGAACACCTGATAAGAAAAAAGACAATGACAAATCACCGATTGATATTAATGGTGAGGCGTTAAAAATTTTATTAGATACTCTGGATGTAATTCGTAAGGAGTTCTACCATGGTTTTGACTACAGTGGCTATAAAACACCATCTAAAGCTTTACGTTTATTACAGCCTGCTATGGAACATATCCTACAGGTAAATCCTAAGCCAGATAAACAAGGGCGAAATAGCGGTGTGACACAGTACATTGATCTGGTAACTAAGCTATCTAAAGCACAAAATTTAGCAGGAACCTTTCCTGAGGCTTTAGAACACAGGGATGAAATTGCTTTCTTTCAGGCTATCAAAGTGAGCTTAATTAAATTGACTCGTTCAGGAGCTGCACAGGGTCAATCCAAGCAAGCAAAAGAAGCTGCAATGCGACAAATTGTAGCTAAAGGAATTTTGGTTGAAGGTGTAAACGACATATTCCAAACACTTGGATTAGAACAACCGAATCTATCGTTGCTTGATGAGAAATTTCTTGCCCAGATCCAGGAAATGCCCACCAAGAATTTAGCTGCTGAAATGCTTTCTCGTTTGTTGAATGATCAGATCAAAGCTAGAGGACGTAAGAATGCAATCCAGGGTAAAGAGTTCAGTAAGAAGTTAGAAGAAGCAATTTTACGCTATCAGAATCGCTCGATAACAACAGTTGAAGTAATCCAGGTTCTAATGGACCTCGCAAAGGAATTCAATCAATCTGGCGCACCCGATGGCATGACTGATGAAGAGTTTGCTTTCTACCAGGCTTTGGCTGAAAACGAATCTGCAGTTAAGGAGTTAGGCCATCCAGTTCTTAAAGCTTTAGCACTTGAACTCACAGATAAATTGCGAAAATCAGCAACCATCAATTGGCAGAATCGTAAAGCATCTAGAGCTAAGATGTTGGTAATGGTTAAAGTTTTGCTGAAAAAACATCGCTATCCACCCGATAATGAAATTGAATCTACTGAGAAAATTTTGACTCAAGCGGAATTATTGGCAGATGAATGGGCATTTGAGGTTTAGAGATGCCTATTCTGAGTTATAAAATTCTTGAAAAGATAAAGCCAAATGAAATTAGTACGACCGGTGCGGAAGAAGGTGTTTTATCGATATTGATTAAAACTGATAATGAACATTATAAAGCACAGGTTTATTCAGAATTGGTTGCGAATAGGTTAGCAATGTTCCTGGGTATCCCTGTTGCCTTAGGCGTTCCTGCAAAGCATTCAGAAACAAAAGACAGACTAAGTTTTGCATCTTTGATAGCATTTGAGGAAGATAGTGAAATTTACGATTTCACCCATATAGATTATCGCTCTTTGGAACCCCCTAGAAATGCACCTAAGGGCATTTTACAGGGAATGGATCACTTACGTGAGGTTATTAAACTAACCAAGTTATATCCACTTGAAATTGCATTTTTGACTGTATTTGATTTTTGGGTGGGTAATGAAGATAGATCGTATAACTTTAAAGCTGAGCTCTCAAAAGGTAATCGAGGAATCATATTTGCTCTAGATCATGGTTCCTCATTACTTGCCTGTCAATCCACTATAGACAAATCCTTGGAGCAACTTGAACAGCAGGATTATCCAAGATTCCATCCCTTTCAAAAATTGATACATCCTTTATATGCTGGCGAGATGATAGAACGAATTACAAGTATGCCGGATTGGGCTATTGAGTCAGCTACAGTATTTGATGAGACAATTGGAAATGTAACACCTATGGATCAATATGCACTTTTTGAAGCTTTGAGAGTGAGAAGAAAATACCTGCGTCAGCAGATACAAAATATAATGTAATAAAAATGGAAGCATAAGCTTCCATTTTTATTAATTTGAAAATAAATTTTTTATTCTTTTAATCTGTAGGAAATGCATGTTTACGATAAATTTTTAATATGGAATTCTCTTTATCAATATGAATGCGCTGAATAGATGCACCAACCCTGAATGGATCATTCTCATATTTGTGATAAATATCTATGACACTTGCATTTTTAAGGTCATCTAAATAGTAACTAATTTGGCGATTATGTAATATTGGTTTTAGAGATCCATTATTTACTTTATAGCCAATAATTGCTTCTTTGGGAATATCATGACGACCTATCCTTTTATTTAAATCTTCCCCTTCTTTTAATTTGTAAGTTCCTGATTTTAAATTGTATTTTTCAATATTGATGCTATAATCTACATACATAAGTCCTTCCTTAATGTTTGGATATTTGTACCAACTATAGCTGTATAACTCTATTTCTCTATCATATTCAGCAATCAGATTTATTAATTTATTGTAATTGGACGCTTTTATAATTGCAGTATTACCATCATAATTTACTGAAAATTCGGGGCAAGTGAAATTAAACTGGTTTATTTTACTTCTGACAGAATCTCCAATTTCAGTGGATTTCGGTGGGTTAGGAAAATTTGGTACATCATTCCAATAAGCAGTAAAGTTAAAACGATTATTCCTACCTGTATTCATGCTGAGTTTGACATCATCACAATTAACTTTGACTTCATTGATAGGGGTAGGTTGAGCATTAATTGCCACTGAACTAAAAAGTACAGCAATACCCCATAAATATTTTTTCATCGCATTTCCTTAAATTATCAAATTTTTTCTACTGTGACTGCTATGGTTTCTTTTACGATTCGAGTGTAATAAATCACACTTTTCTTAAGGCTTAACTTTTCTGTAAAAATTTCCTACTTATCTAATAAATCATTAACAGCTTGATAAATAGATATGCCCTTTCTTTTCTGTTTTATGTCGGTAAGTTTTGATTTTATCTTTACAAACTCTCTTATATCAGCCCTTTTGATGGGCATCTGGATTTTTACACTAAAAAGTTCATCTGGAATTTCATTCATGATTTTTATCATCAATTGGATTTAAAAATTGATGATAGCTAAATTTAAAATTCAACTATGGTTTTCGTGCTAATTTTAAATTTTTTGATCATTCCAGATTGAGATCAGTATCAACTTTCCCTGTTTGGGCATTTTTTTGATTTCTTT
>JACCEE011204143.1_pt1 | contig 37010 bp, 34 predicted proteins | sample 7449931 | NCBI WGS metagenome assembly JACCEE01 (sample SAMN15323457, study PRJNA562643) | freshwater metagenome | isolation source: river surface water | place: USA:Blue River Watershed | collected 2017-08-19 | reverse complement strand
TAAAAAAAGAAATTATGCGCAAAATTTATATCGTTTTAAAAATAGCACTTTGTTTAATCTTATTATCTTGTGGGGGTAAAAGTAAAAAAAATCAATTGGTAATTGGTATTAGTCCGAGTTCCGATGCCGAACGTACGAACGAACGTATTGATGCCATTACTGCATATTTTAGCAAGGAGTTGGGTATGGAAGTGAGTCACGTTTTAGTTTCCAACCCATCTGCCATGATAGAAGCCATGCGTGCCAATAAAATTCATGTAGGTTCTGGCGGTCCGTTTACTTATTTAGTAGCAGCCGAAAAAGCAGGCGCAGAAGCTATTGTAACCACTAAAGTTCCCGAAGGACATACAGATTATTACCGTACTTTGTTTATTACACAACCCAATTCGCCTATTAACAATTTAGAAGATTTAAAACGATTAAGTAAACAAACTACCTTATCGTGGGCATATCCAACTTCTTGTTCGGGGCATTTAGTTCCTAGATATGTATTACAACAACATGGAATATATCCCGAGGATTTTAAAGAAGTATTTACCTCCACGGATCATACATCGGCGATATTTACGGCAATATCTGGCAAAGTGGACGTTGCAGCGGTGTATAAATCGGGGATTCATAAATTTTTAACCGATGGCAGAATAAAAGAAAGCGATTTTAAAATCATTTGGGAATCTGAGCCTTTATTAGCTAGTCCGTCGTTTGTGCGCAAAGATTTACCCGAAGATTTAAAAAAGAAAATCCAAAATGCGTATATCAACATGAAAAAAAACAGTCCGGAAACCTGGCAAATTTTACGCAACCAATACAGTTTCGAAATCAATTATGTACCAATTCATGATACAGATTATAATGTGTTTAGAAAAATGGCAAACGAAATAAAAGATTTAGGATTTGATTTAAATACAGCAGAATTAAAAGAATAATATGTACACAGATTATAATACCTATAAACGAAACAAAATTAGAAACAACAGCATTGCTATTATAGTTTTGTTAATTGCTGCCTATTTTGCAGCAATATCTTGTAAAGTAAATATTCATGATTTTGTAGAAGGCATACCCAACGGATTAAAATTTATAGGTTTTATGTTTCCGCCAGATTGGGCAGCGTTTAGCGACATGTTAATTCCGGCATTAGATACCGTTTTATTTGCATTGTTAGCCACTATTTTTGGAAGTATTTTAAGTTTGATTTTTGGTTTAATGGGCGCATCCAACATTTCACCAAAATGGTTGCGCAACACCAGCAGGTTTATTTTAACAATTGAGCGCGCTTTACCCGAAATTATTGTGATTTTATTACTTATTGCCGCTTTAGGTTTAGGCGCTTTTGCAGGTGTAGTAGCCTTATCGTTAGGTTGTATAGGTATGTTGGGGAAACTTTTTGCCGATGCTATTGAGGAAGTGAGTCCAAAGGTTTTAGAAGCCATAGAATCCGTTGGAGGAAACAAAATACAAATGATATTTTTTGGCGTAATTCCAGAGGTTTTACCCTCTATAATTACCAATACCATTTTTAGGTTCGAGGTAAACATCCGATTATCCGTTTTAATGGGCGCTGTTGGCGCAGGAGGGATTGGATACGAGTTGTACCATTCTTTTTCGATATTACAATACGAACGCGCCACAACCGCAATTTTAATCACCTTGTTTTTGGTATTTTTATCCGAAAGATTATCTCGTTTTTTAAGAAAAAAAATTGCCAAAGATTTTGTTAAAGCATAAATTATTATACAATGAATTTAATTCCATCAGATCAACTTCCTAGTAAAAAATTTAAAAATAAAGTTACCTATTTAGCGATTTTAGTATTGGTTGTTGTAGGTTTTTCGGTGTATTTAGAGTTTGATTTTTTACTGTTGTTTACCGATTTTCATTATTTAGTAGCTTTAGCAGAAGAAATGACACCGCCCAATATTGGCATTTTATTTTCCAAATCCGAAATATTTTTATCCATTTTCCAAACCATTTCCATGGCATTTTTGGGCACCTTAATTGGCGGAACTACAGCCATAATTTTAGCATTTTTAGCTGCCGAAAACACCACGCCACATCCTACTTTAGGTAAAGCTATTAAGTTTTTATTGGCGGTGGAGCGTGTAATTCCCGGATTGGTTATTATTTTGATTTTTTTAATTATTGTAGGATTAGGTCCTTTTGCTGGGATGCTAAGTTTAGCAATTGGCAGTGTGGGTATGTTTGGAAAATTGTTTGCAGATGCTATCGAAAATACCGAAAATCCTCCTGTAGAAGCCCTAAACTCCGTAGGTGCACATCAATTACAATCTATACGTTTTGCTGTTTTACCGCAGGTTTTACCTTCTTTTATAGGCAATTTATTTTATGCCTTTGATATAAATTTACGTGCTGCAATAGGTTTAGGTGTATTTGGTGGCGGTGGTATTGGCTACGAAATCCACATGGCAATGCAAATGTTGCGTTATCAGGATGCACTTGCTATGATATTATTTACCATAATTTTAATAAGTTTGTTCGAAAAAATATCGGATAGATTACGCCGTAAAATTATTGGTGCCGAAACATTAAAATAATAAGATGATGAACAGAAGAAAATTTTTGCGCAATGGAGGATTGTTGGGTTTAGGCTCTTTAATGGTTAATCCTTTAACATTAACTAGTGCTCAGGCGCAAAATTTGGCTAAAACGGATATTGCACCCATAAAAACTGCCAAAAATATCATATTTATGGTTAGTGATGGAATGAGTATTGGTACTTTAACTTTATGCGATTTAATGATGCAACGCAAGTTGGGGAAGGAAAGTGCTTGGATGCATTTATACCGAAAAAATTTAGCTAAACGTGCTTTAATGGATACGGCTAGTGCCAACTCTTTGGTAACGGATTCGGCTGCTGCAGGCTCGGCTTGGGGTGGTGGTGTGCGTGTAAATAATGGTAGTATTAATGTTGGACCTAATGGCGAAATCCACGAGCCTATTTTAGTTAAATTTAAAAAAGCGGGTAAAGCAGTGGGTTGTGTAACAACTGTGCCTATTACTCATGCTACGCCGGCTTCGTTTTGTGTGAATGTAAGCAGCAGAAGCGCCGCAACTGAAATTGCCGATAAATATTTGGATTTAAAATTTGATGTGCTTTTAGGTGGTGGTGTGGAAGATTTTGAAAAATCTGGCAGAAAAGATGGTAGAGATTTACTGCAAGACTTTAAAAATGCCGGATTAAAGGTGGCTTTAAATAAACAAGAATTACTAAAATTAAAAAACGCTAAAGAGCCTGTTTTGGGTGTTTTTCATAAAGATGGTTTGCCCTACACTGTAGATCAAAATTCGGATAAAGAATTGCAAGAAAAAGTTCCTACTTTAGCAGAAATGACGGCTTTTGCAATTGATAAATTAAGCAAAAATCCTAAAGGTTTTGTGATGCAAGTGGAGGCTGGGAAAGTGGATTGGGCTGCACATGCAAATGATCCTTTTGCGATTATTAATGATCAGTATGCTTTTGATCAGGCTTTACAAATAGCTTTGGATTTTGCGGATAAAAATACCGATACTTTAGTGGTTTTTACTACCGATCATGGAAACTCTAACCCTGGATTATTTGCTGCTAAAAATTGTAACGAAACTTTTGATGAAGCTTGTAATGCTAAACAATCCAACGAATGGATTTTAAAGGGAATTACACGCGATACCTCTTTAAATCAAATTATCGATAGGGTACAATATGCTTCCAATTGCAAAATAAAATACGATGATGCACAGGTTTTACAAAAATTCTTTATTGCAATGGAAAACGATGGGGAATACAATCCATACAAATTACCTTTCCGCCAGCTATCCGAAATTCAAGGTAAATACAACAACATTGGATGGGGTGGTGTAAACCACTCGGCAGATTTTGTAGAGTTAGGAATGTATGGTGAAGGAAGTGAAATGTTACTTCCTTTTGTAAAAAACACCGATTTACACAATTTTATGTTACGCGCATCGGGTTTATTGTAAAAATTTTCTTCTATATTTCACGCAGAGGGCACAAAGAAATATCGCAAAGTTCGCAGAGTTTTATTCACGCTTTATGCTTTGCGCATCTTCGCGGAACATTTGCGATCTTCGCGTGAAATAACTGTGTGTTTTACTTTTTGTGAATTTACGGACTTACAAAACTGATTCCGATTAAAAAATAGGCGGAGGTTGCAAGGGAGGAAAATTGAGTTACTTCTTGTTGTCCGAAAAAACCACGATAAAACTCTTTGCCATCTTTTAAATTATCTGCCATAAAACTATAATCTAAACGGGAACCCACTTGTAAATTTCCCCAAAAATATCCAACCAATTGTTTTTGCCACTCAATTCGGGGCCTAATTTCACCTCGGCGCAACTCAAAACTGTTGTTGCCTTCGGATAAATTCCTAAAATGATAACTCCCACCCTCTAATTCATATCCAAATAAAATTAGGTTATTGTTACTAAAATTGTATCGTCCGTGAGCTCTTGCTGGAAATAAAATTTCGGTTCCCCATTTACGGTTTTTGGAAGTAGAGTTGTACAATATCACAGGTATATAATTTAGTGCCCCAACACGATAAGTTCTCGATAATCCAATTCCCCATTGTTTGTAATCGCTTGGGCGTTTTCCCCAAATGGCAGCCCATTGATATTTGATTAAATTAAAGGAGTGTAAAGTACTTAAAGTGTAATTTCCGTTATAATCTATTTGACCCTGAAACAACAAAAATTGTTTAGCATTTAGAGGTTTGTAAACTGTTGAGAAAACACTGGTGCTTTGTAAACTTTTGCTATTTAATTCGGTTAAAAAATTGGTATTTACCCCTTCGATATCTTTAATATTAAACCGAGTTTGCATATAATTAAAGCCGGCTTGCCAAATAATATTGTTGCGCGAAATAATAGGAATATTGGCATTTAAGCGTAAACCTCCAGTGTAATTAACCCTTCCTTTTTGTTGAGGTTCCCATTCGCTATCTGGCGCGTAATTTCCTGGTGCCGAGGTTTGAATAGAGTAGGGCGTTTGCATGTCCCAAGCGATTTGCACAAATTTAGCCGGACTTAAACCTACAATTTTAGCATTGGCATATTCCTTAGCACTACCACCAGCATACTGTACATTATCATAATCATATTCCTCCTCTTCTTGTGCACTAAGTGTAAAACTTACAAAAAGTACTAAAAAAAATAAGTAACGCATGGTAAAGTTTTTAAGATTAAAAAATCGTTAAGTTTTACCACCTAAAACCCCTTGTGTACACGGTTAAATGTGTAAGTAAATATACTTACTTTAATTTTTTATACTAGGGAAAATTAAGTGGTAAAACTTTATTTTTTTTGAACAACTACCCTTTTCCAAACATCGGTTCGTCCAAAAGTTTTTACCCCAATATATCCTCTAATATCTAGGGTATTGGCATCTTTTAATTTTATTACACAGCTGTATGTAGAACCATTTAATGGATCGTAAATAGTACCATCCACCCATTCGCCATCGCTTTTATAAACGAAATCTTTTAACATTCGGTAGCCCTTTAAAGGCACATTTCTCATGGATTCATCTGGATTATTTTTATCCGTTTTTGCTTCCCCAGTTTCGGGATCGATGGGTTCCTTTAACCAAACAATTTTGCCATAATATTTGTCGGCAATTTTATCAATTTTAACCCTAACTCTACCGTTGCTAGGTTCCCAAACACCAATTAATTCATCTCCAGCGGGAACCTTATCGCTAAACGAAGATAAAATTAGCGCAATTGCAACCAAACAAATACCCGAAATTTTCTTTAAAGATCTCATAACTAATTATTTTACAGTGATTTCCCAGTTAATTGTGCATTTAAATTCCAAATCCTCCTCCCATTCTTCTTTTAAATCAAAATCTATTACTATCGTAGCAGATGTATCTTGAATAATTTCGTTTAATTTTTCTTGTTCGGCAGCAATTTTTAGTTCCAATTTACCCTCTTTCCATACCACATTTTCCGCAAATGCAATTTTTTGCATAGGAATAGTGGACGATGTAATTAATAAAGTAAGAGATTGGATATTTGGAATTTCCTTTCCTTGGGTATCTAAAGTAACGGATAAAACCGTAGCATTTTGAATTTGATTTTTTTGCGTGTTTTCGGGTAAAAATGCATCAATTTCCAAAGTTCCCGTTGCAGTGTTTACACCATCATATAAAGGTCCAGATGCAACAACAACATTGGAGGTGTCCATACTCGTTTTTTCCCCACTAGAGCAGGATAAAAATATTAAAGCCATCCCTAAAATTGTAAAATAGTTTATCATTATAGTCAAATGTTTAAACATTAAATTTTTGTTTAAATTACAAAATTTTTAATTCTAATGCAATCTTTCAATATAAATTGTATTTATTTTACTAAATTGGATTATTTTCACAAATAATTATTTTTTAAATAATTAAAAGAAAAGTTTTTTGTATAAATATTGAAAAATGTTGAATGGATAAATTATGAATTTATTCTACAACCATGGATTTGATATAGCTACTAAATAAAAATTACACTAATTTGGATAAATTATGTAAGTTACAATTGTATAACTTACATAATTTCTCAAAATATATTTTATCTACAGGATAAAAATGAAATTAATACTCTTTTAATATAGTTACGTTAAAATTACGAATAACAAATTAAACATAAAATAGTTTGAAATCAAGAGGATTTAAAGTCTTAGATTCTGGGTTATTAGATAAAAAAATCAGTTTTTTATTGGCAAAAGTACCTCTAAAAATAATTTTGCCCCTACAATTAGTAATAAAACTGCAAAGGCTTGATTTAGTGTTTTTGCTTTTAGTTTATGGGCGAGTTTAGCGCCTAGGTTAGCAGTTAAAAAACTGGCTACACTTATACAAATAAATGCATAAATGTGAACAAAACCAATAATTCCATTTGGTAATTTATCTTTAATACTGGGATCGATAAATTGACCGAAAATTGCAAATCCTAAAGCTCCAGCAACTGCAATTGGCAAACCACATGCTGCCGATGTCCCTACAGCGTGTTGAATTTTTAATCCGTAATAACTTAAAAAGGGAACAGTTAAAGTACCACCACCAATACCAAAAACTGCCGAAACTATTCCGATAAAACCACCTAAGGCAAATTGACCACTTGAGGAAGGTAGTTTGCTTAAATCGGTTTCTGCTAAAGTTTTATTTTTTTTAAATAACATATGTAAAGCTACTAAAAGTACTCCCACACCTATTATAGCCTTTAGGGGTTTTCCATGAATAACAAAAGCAATTCCTGAACCTATCAATGATCCCATGATTAAGCCAGGAGCCATTCGTTTCCAAACATCCCAAATTACACCACCTTTTTTATGGTGTGTTCTTAACGAACTTATGGAAGTTACAATAATTGTAGCCAATGAAGTTCCTATACCTATGTGGGTTAAAGCCTCATCGGGTAATTTTTGAGCTGTAAAAATATGTATTAAAATAGGTACAATTATCAATCCTCCTCCTATACCAAATAATCCTGCCAACAATCCTGCAAATCCTCCAGCAGCTAAATAATATAAAATAAATATGTCCATAAGGAATCAGGCAATTGAATCTTTAAAAAATGATTTCATCTAATTTTACAAATAAAAATAAAAACAATCAAACAATTTTTGCATGAATAAAGTATGTTAAATTGTCCGTGTTATAAAAAAGGAGATAAATTATTATTTACCTTAAAATAACCAATTTTTCGTTTTTTTCGGCCTCTAGTCCGTTGCTGGCTTTTACTTTTAAATTGTAAATGTAAACACCTCTACCAATTTGTGAACCAAAATCATCGAGCCCGTCCCATGGGATTTTTGTTTGTGCAAATCCTGTATTGCCGTCTAATTGTGCACGTATAGTTTTGATTACTTTTCCTGTTATAGTAAAAATAGTTATTTGCACATCTAAACTACTGTTTTTTTGGTTGTGCTCGAACATAAAATCGGTGTGTGTTGTAAATGGATTAGGGTAATTTAGTACATTTTTAAGCTGGAAATTTTTAGAGTTACTTACAATAAATGTTATGGTTTCCTCTGATGAATTGTTATGAATATCCCAAGCTTTTACAGTTAATGTATGTTCACCTTCGCTTAAATTACCCAATCGATATTCTAGCTTTCCACTTTGATAACTGTTGATATCGCTCCTAAAAAAATTGTTCACTACAATCGAATTAGCTACATCGCCATCTATTGTAATTGTCATGTTTCGTCCAATTCCATTCCCCGAAATATTTATTCCATAATTATCGGATATTTTTGCTATAACCAAAGGATTTTGATCGGATAAAGACCCACTAACAAAACTACTATCATTTAATGTTAATTGAATAATTGGTGGTTGTGCATCGTTAACAGCGTTAGGATTTGAACCTCCAACGATAAAATTTTGGTTGAATCCATTGCCATCAATTTCTTCACCCGCTACATAATAACTTATTTTTCCTTTACCAAACTGATAATTAATGTCTTTGGGTACTATAAATTCAAAATCAAACAATCCATTTGTAACACTGGCTTTTCCTTTAAACAAAATACTGTTTTGTGTATAAAAAGAATCTACAACGTTACGATTGTTATTGTCTCGAGTAAAATTTATCTGTTTTTTATCTAAAACAGTTGGGTATAAAATACCATTAAATCCGGTTTGAACAACATTGTTTTTATCCACTATTTCGCCTTTAACTCGCACTTTACTTAAAGCTTTTATAGTATCATTAGGTGTATTTTCTACTAAAATTTGAGTGGTTTTAACATTTAGTTTTGGTAAAGTTAAACGTGTGGCAGGATCACCAAGCAACGAAAATTTTCTGCTGTTAAAACTGGAGCCCATCGGACTTACAACTTTTGTTATACGCATGGCATCGCCTAGGGTATATGGGTTTTTAGTTCGGTTATCCAAAGCTTGGTCGAAAAAGTTTTTACTAAATCCAATATTGTTGCTAAATCCTCCAAAAACCAATCTCATGGTTGTTAACATGGCAATAGTTCCTCCCGTTGGACTTAAAACCAAACGTTCGCCAGCACTTAAAAAAGAGGGGTCGTCAAATCTTGTAAATTCACAAGTTGCCGTTACAAATAAAGGTAAACTATTTATGTTACGCCAGTTTTGAATATCTCTGAACTCTAAAACACGCTCATCTGCCCAGCCCGATCCTCCACCATGCCCAATATAACTTACAACAGATGTACCTTGTTCGATATAAGTATTGATATCTCGATTAACATCGGGGTATTTTCCACCACCAGCACCAGGTATTTTGGGGTAAAAATCCATATGAATTTTACGAGCATTGTAGTTACTATCCAGTCCTATAATGTTATCCATTAAAAATTCAGTTTGTAAAAAATGTGCATTGGTAAAATCATCTTCTCCATTCCCATCATCCGAAACAAACATTATTTCATTTTTCCAATTTCCAAATTGAATAGGTATATTTATTTCTCCTTCTTTTTTAAATTGTTTTATTTGTTGATAAGCAATTGTTTTATCTACAAATACTTTAGCTTCCGTTGTATTTTTAGCAGGAAAACGCCCGATACCAATTTCTACATCTCCTGATTCTGTATAAACGGATGTTCCGGCTTTAAAAATTCCATAAAAATCATCACTTGCAAAAGTTGCTAATGGAGATAAAGATTCTTCACTTTGGTAGATAGGTACAATATTGGTGTTGTTTGTTAGTACATTTTTATAATCGTAAGAGGCATCACCCAATAACAATAAATATTTTAAACGTGTGTTGCTAGAACTTGCATTTTCATATAAGTACTTCATAAAATTTCTAATTGCAGTTACATCTTGTTTTCCTGCAGAAAATTCGTTGTAAATTTCGGGTAAATTAACTACTGCAACACTTAAATTATTTTGTGTTTGATGAAAATTTGCTAATCGGCTGGCTTCATTATTATAAGCTTTCGGACAAATAATGATGTAATCCACATCCACTAACCCCAATAAATTTTGATTTGCAACAACTCCTACTGGTAAAACGCTATTGTAATTTGTGCCATTATGAATTGTAAAAAACTCTAATTTTTCGTGAGGATATACAAAAGATTGTGTATTTCCATTATTTTGTACACTTAATTTTATAGGGTTTAAAGCATCTGTAACATTCCAAACACTTATGTTTTGATTGGTAGTAACAATATACTCATTTACATTATTTACGCCAATGTTTTCGGGGTTAAACAATACAAACGAACTGCCCGAAAAGCTTAAGTTCCTAAATAAATTTAAGGTTATAAAATCTAACCATGCGATAGAATTGGCTAATGGTTTTACATAATTAATTTGAACAGTATTGTTACCAGAAACAAAATTTAAACTGCTCACAAAAGTAGATTTTCGGGCGTAAATGGAGGTATAATTTACACTAACAGCCGATGCTACATTACTAACACCGGCATTATTGCCATTTAAAAATACCGAAAAAACATTGTTAAACGACGAAAAAGAACGTAAAGCCCCTTCTACTTTTAGTTTTCCATTGGTATTTGGAATTAAGTTAGAAGGCAATGAAAACGAATAATTTCGGGTTGTGGTAACATCAAAAATATCACCATACCAAGCTTTTCCCGATTTAATTAAATTAGTGGAATTGGATTCTCGATGAACAACATCCCAATAGGTACTTACATTTTGGTTAGCTACAGGATTTTGATTGTAATTTTGTATCCTTTTTCCTGGAATATTGCCTACAGTAATAAAATAATATGCACTATCTGCATATCGGTTTTTTTTATAATCAACAAACATTTCCGATGCATCTAATTTTAAATCATCAGGTCCTTTTGCGTAAAAAATTATTCGGTCGTTTGCATTAAAAACCCCATCATTTTCTCCCACAACTTCTATGGCACATTGAGTTAGAGTGGTAGGATATGTTGCGCTTAACAATTCGGGTAATTCGCCTAATCCATTGCCATAAATTTGAATATTTCGGGGGTCGATACTATTTGGATTAAAGCCAAAACGTTGTAAATCTGCAAAATTTATACTATACATACCATCATTTACTACTGCAAATTTATACCAATATCCATTGGCTAAAGGTGATATTTGAGCAGATTTTTGAGCAGATTTTTCGGATGAACTTGGTATGGAAAGTTCATTAATTTTAAATGTAAACTGATTTACTTTTTCCCAAACGCCATTGTTTTTAAATAGTGGATAGGCATAAATTTGAATAAATTTTTGATTACCAGTTTGTTTAATTACTGTTTTTAAGTTTAAATTGGTTGGATAAACTTTTTGCTTTTGTAAAATGATATTTTCATCGGCACTAATTTTTGTGGTGGTGTAATTTATCAATTCAATTTCAACTAAATTAATGTTTGTTGCGATGGGTAAATAACTTACATAAACAGGGATTTGAGGAAAAGTATCCAGATAAAATGCATTTTCAAAATAAATTTTTTGTTCTTCTTCATGATCTAAATTTACCTCGTTGGTAATTCCATTCCAATTAATTTTAACTTGTTTTTGCGCAAGTAAAACATTGTGAAATACCATGGTTGAAACTACTATAAATTTAATCCAATTTTGCATGTTGTATATAACGAAAAATCCTCCTAACTATTGTTAAGAGGATTTTTTTATTTAATCATTTTTTAAAATTTAATTTTGCTCTTCTTCTTCGCCTTCGGTTTCTGTAGAATCTACATTTTCTATACCTTCGCCTAAATCTTCATCTTCCAATTGTGTAGAAACCATTTTAGTACTAATTACAGCTAACAAAATCAAAATTCCAGCTAACCACCAAGTAATTTTTTCAACAACTTCTGTTGTTTTTCCAGCGCCTAAAACCTGATTTTTAGATGCGATAGTTGTATCTAAACCTCCTCCTTTACTATTTTGAATTAATACGATAACAGTTAAAAGTAATGAAACGATAAAGATTAATACGGTTAATATAATTGTCATAACTTATTATTTTTAATTTTTTTGAAAAAACAGATTACAAAGTAAATCTATTTTTCTCAAAATTTCAAAAATATATGCTTTTATATTTAGGATTTCTTCCAATTAGTTAATCCAATTAATACAAATGCTGTTAAAAACATAGTTAAACTATACACTGCTGCTGGTATTGCATAATCGCTGTTGTGTAAAATTCCAATGGCAATTCCAATGGCTAATGTACCGTTTTGAATACCAGATTCAATGGATATGGATATACTTTGCTGTTTGTTTAATCCCATAAAACTTGCAGTTGTAAATCCTAATATTAACGAAATTAAATTTAAAGCTAAAGCTGATATACCAACTTCCGAAAAATATGGAATAATATTGGTACGTTCTTTAACGGTTAAGCCCACAATTAAAACCAATAAAATTAAAGCTGAGGCAATTTTTACTGGTTTATCCATTTTTTCGGCAAAGTTAGGTTTGTAATGTTTAATCAACATTCCAAAAGCAATAGGAACTATACTAACCAAAAGTAAATCTTTAAAAATATCTAATCGGTTAATTTCTATTACGGTATCTTGTGCCGAGTAATATTGTACACTCCACTCTAAAATTATCGGAATAGTAAAAAGGGTTAAAATACTACTCACAGCGGTTAAACTTACTGATAATGCGGTGTCTCCTTTACATAAATGAGTAATTAAATTAGAGGTTGGACCGCCAGGACAAGCAGCTAAAATCATTAAACCAATCGCTAAAGCTGGCCTAATATCTAAAAAGGAAATTAATACATAAGCTACTAACGGAAGAAAAACCAATTGGTTAATCATGCCTAAAAATATGGCTTTTGGATATAAAACTATTCTTTTAAAATCTTGTGTTGTTAATGATAAACCCATGCCTATCATTACAATCATTAAAGCTATTCCGAGGTAAATTTTTGCCGAATCATCCATGATACAAAAAGTTAAAGGTTAACAATTTGTATATACATTTATGTTTATTAAATGTTTCAATAATAAAAAGATACAGGCGTAAAAGTTATTTAACTTTTACTTTTTTTACATATTTTTTAATGTATTTTTTTGCTTTTTTGTTTTTTAGTTTTTTGGATTTTAACCAATCTAATTTTGCCCCAACTTCGTCTTGTAATTCAAATTTTGACATTCCTCTACTTAAGTACATTTGAGCAAAATTTGGATTAATTCGGTTTACTCTTTTTATTTGAGAAGATATCTGATTAAAATTTAAATCTTCTTCTGGTTGAATATTAATTGGTATAAAGTTTTCGATAAAAATGTAACTGTAATGAATACATTTATTGAAATCGTTTAGCGAGTTTTTGTAATTTTTTAAATTAAAGTTGGATAAAGCTCTAAAATAATAAGCGTCGTAATTTTTATCATCGATTGCTAATAATTGTGTAAATAAATCGATTGATTTTGTGAAGTTTGAATCTAAAAAACTTTGAAAAGCTTTATCATTTATTTCATTAAACATTTTCATTTTTGTGGCATGCTCCTTTTTTTTGTCATTCATTTCTCCTTTATGAATTGCATCTGATTCGATAGGAACATAGTTTCTTGTGTAGTTGATATTTTTAGTATAATCTTCGCCTCTTATAAATTGCGCATTAGCATTTATAGAAGCTGTAAAAAGAAATAAAATAATTGTTATACTTCGAGTTTTGAAAATATGCATACAGTTTATTAGTTAAGATTTTATTGTTTTTATAATTGTGCTAAAGTATCTTTAACAACATCAGCCACTAATTTATTATCGGCTTTACCTGCCAAAGATTTGCTAACAATGCCCATTACTTTTCCCATATCTTTTGCACTTGTAGCCCCTGTTGTTTGTATAGCTTGTAAAACTACTTCTTTAATTTCCATTGCAGATAATTGTTGAGGCAAGTATTTTTCGATGATTGCTGCTTGTTCCATTTCTTCATTCACCAAATCTTCTCTACCTTGTTCTTGATATAAAGCTGCAGAATCCTTACGTTGTTTCAATAATTTTTGGATTATCTGTACAACTTTGGTGTCGTCCACTTGCGCATCACCTCCTTTGGTTTCTTCTAATAAAATTGCAGATTTTATAGATCTAATTGCAGCTAAAGCAATTTTATCCTTAGATTTCATTGCTTCTTTAATATCGTTGTTAATTTTATCTGTTAAACTCATTTTATTTAATATTAATGAATTACAAATGTAAACAAATTAGATAAAAACAAAATATTTCAAGCGATTTTTGAAAATCGTTTAACTTAATTTTTTGACAGATAGGATTTAAGCTATTTTATTTATCCTCGCACAAATCGAAATAATTGGGTTCGATGTAATCAGGTACTATAAATGAAGATGGAAAAACGTTTTGAATAGATGCTTTAATTTTTTGAGCCTCGAAATGGTTTCTGCAATCGCCTACTCTAATTTTATGGCTAGGTGGGTCCCATACTTGATGAACTGTAATGTAAGGATAAACTGATGAAAATTTAGTCATTTGTTCCTGCGCTTTATCTGTACAACCAACACCAGAACAAGTGAAAATTTGAACTCTATAGCCATTGATTAATTTTGGGCATTTATCCAAATTAATTCGTTTGTACAAATCGGTTACTTTATTTAAATTTAAATCATTTTCGATTATAATTGCATTGTTTTGCGCTATACTATTTAGCGCAAAAATACTTAATAAAAAAAGAAAATAATATTTAACTATCATTGTACTTATTTTAAACCTTAGTTATGCATTAAAAACAATGCCAAATTATGCTACTTTTAAATTTTTAATGTTGGAATTGTTGATTTTTTCTTCGGCATAAGCTCGAGTAATTTTTAATTTCTCCCCACTTTTAGCTTGGCTAGGCATATCAAACATTGCATCTAACATGATAGCTTCACAAATAGAGCGTAAACCTCTTGCGCCCAATTTAAATTCATCCGCTTTATCCACTATCAAATCCAATGCATCCTTATCAAAACTTAACTCTACACCATCTAAACCAAATAATTTTACATATTGTTTTATGATTGCATTTTTAGGTTCGGTTAAAATTCTGGCTAATGCTTTTTTATCTAGAGGAAGTAAAAACGATAAAACAGGTAGCCTACCAATTAGTTCAGGAATTAATCCAAAGTTTTTAATATCCTCAGGAGAAATACTTTGTAAAATTAAATTAGGATCAAAATCTGATGAATCTTTACTTGCTTTAAAACCTAAAGATTGCGTTTTTACACGTTTTTCGATAATACGTTTGATACCATCAAATGCGCCACCACAAATAAATAAAATATTTTTTGTATCTATTTGCACCAATTTTTGCTCTGGATGTTTTCTGCCACCTTGTGGAGGTACACCTACAACATTACCTTCTAGTAATTTTAATAAAGCTTGTTGTACACCTTCGCCACTAACATCGCGTGTTATACTTGCATTATCACCTTTACGAGCAATTTTATCAATTTCATCAATAAAAACAATTCCACGTTGGGCAGCATCTACATCATAATCTGCAGCTTGTAATAATCTGGATAATATACTTTCTACATCCTCACCCACATATCCAGCTTCCGTTAAAACAGTAGCATCTGCAATACAAAAAGGAACATTTAAAATTTTAGCAATCGTTTTAGCTAACAAAGTTTTACCTGTACCTGTTTCCCCTACTAATAAAATATTTGATTTTTCGATTTCCACCTCATCATCCGATATTTTTTGAATAGAGCTTAATCTTTTGTAATGATTATAAACAGCAACAGATAAAACCTTTTTAGCCTGATCTTGTCCGATGACATGTTGATCCAAATGGCGTTTAATTTCTAAGGGTTTTAGTATGTTTAAACTTTTATCAAAAGTACCTTTGGTTTTGTGATCCAATTCTTCTTGAGCAATAGATGATGCCTGAGCAATACATCTATCACAAATATAACCATCAATTCCTGCAATTAATACTTTTGTATCACGCTTGTGTCGGCCACAAAACGAGCAATGTAAATCCTCCTCCTTATCCTTAGTTTTTGCCATTTTGATGTAAATCTATTTTTTTACTTCGTTTTTTAACAAAACTTCATCAATCATTCCGTATTCTTTTGCCTCAAAAGAAGTCATCCAGTAATCTCTATCACTATCCGTTTCTACTTTTTCGTAGCTTTGATTGCTATGGTAAGCGATAATATCGTACAATTCTTTTTTCAACTTCATAATCTCTCTAGCAGTAATTTCGATATCAGAAGCCTGACCTTGAGCACCGCCTAATGGTTGGTGAATCATTACTCTAGAGTGTTTTAAAGCTGTACGTTTTCCTGCAGCACCAGCACACAATAAAACTGCACCCATAGATGCTGCCATACCTGTACAAATTGTAGCAACATCAGGTTTAATGTATTGCATAGTATCGTAAATACCTAAACCAGCATATACTGATCCTCCTGGAGAGTTTAAATAAATCTGAATGTCTTTGTTTGCATCAACTGATTCCAAAAACAACAATTGAGCTTGGATAATGTTAGCAATTTGATCGTTTATTCCTGTGCCTAAAAAGATAATTCTGTCCATCATTAAACGAGAAAACACATCCATTTGTGCCACATTTAATTGGCGCTCCTCAATGATATAAGGAGTAACAGATGATTCGATATGGCTATTCATTGCCATACTAGAAATACCTACATGTTTTGTAGCGTATTTAAAAAATTCTTTTCCAAAGTCCATATAGTATAGATTAAGCTTGAGTTAATTTTGTAAATTCTTCAATAGTTATTTCTTTTTCTTCAACAGAAATATTTTCTAAAGCGTAGTTAGCAACTTTATCCAAGAAAATTTCATCTTGTAAACGGCGTGCTTCTTCTTGCTTTTTTAATACATTAGCAGCATAAGTTTCTAATTGCGCATCATCTACTAACTGACCGTATTGTGCAAAATTTTCGCTAATTAATTCCTTAGCTTTATTTTTAATTTCTTCGTACGAAACATCAATTTTAGTATCTTTTACAATAGCACCTTCAATCAATTGCCATCTAAATGTTTTAGCATATTTGTCGTAATCTTTTTGCACCTCCTCTTGGCTTGTTTTACCTTCAGAAGCAGCTACTAACCATTTTTGTAAAAACTCATTAGGCAAATCAAATTTAACCGTATCTACTAATAAATCGATTAAATCATTTTTAAATTTATTTGCGCCATGACCCTTTAAAAATTTAACTGCATCTTCTTGAATTTTTGTGTTAAATTCTTCTTCGTTTTTTACATTTCCTTCGCCAAATACTTTATCAAATAATTCTTGATTTAAATCGGCTAATCCCATTCTGGAAGAAGATTGAATAGTTATTTCGAAATTATCGCTTGCATTTTCTAATTGTTCAGCAGTTAAACCTAAAGTTCTAGCAGAATCTGTGATTGAATCTGTTAAAGTTTTAGCTTTTACAACTACTTTATCGCCTTTCTTCAATCCTACTAATTTAGCTTTAGCATCTGCATTAGAAATACGAGGCATAAAGAAATTTATAGTTTGGTTAATTCCACCTTCTTTTACAGATTGGTCATCGTTTAACTCCGTTAAGTTAGCCGTGATCATGTCTTTATCTTGCACATCTTCTACTTCTTCAACTTTTCCATAACGAGAGCGCAATTCTTCAATATAGTTACCAATCATTTCTGCATCTGGCACAACATTGTATTTAGTTAATTTGATAGCTTTGTCCAATTTTACATTTATTTCAGGAGCTACACCAATTTCAAATTCAAATTCAAATTCGGATTGAGTTTCAAAATTGTAAACTTCATCATTAATTTTAGGTAAAGGCTGACCTAAAACGTTGATTTTGTTAGAAATTATATAATCAGAAATTTTTTTATCGATTAATTTATTGATTTGCTCCACCTTAACAGAAGTACCATACAATTTTTTTACCATACCAAAAGGTACTTTACCCGGACGAAAACCTTTAAGGCTAACCGATTTTTGAGCTTGTTTTAAAGCACTTTCTACTAAAGGTTGGTACTCTTGCTCGTTAACTTTAACTTTTAAAATAGCATTTAAATCGTTTACATTTTGTTGCGTTACGCTCATAAAAATAAATTTTGTTTAAAAAAAGGAGTGGAAATAAAAGGAGAAAAAGTGCGGATGGAGGGACTCGAACCCGCACGCCGTGAAGCACCAGATCCTAAGTCTGGCGTGTCTACCAATTTCACCACATCCGCATAAATATTATCAATAAACTTCTTCTTTGCCATTTTACCTAAGATAGGTTTTTTTGGCAGGAGCACAAAGATAGTTATTTTTCTAAATCTTAAAAAAGAAAAACAAAATAAAAAAACAAAAAACGCATTTTGTTAATTTTTTTACCATTTTATTTCCATGTCCCAGTTGGCACGTAGGTTAATTTCTTCGGGGAAATTAATTACTTTTTCGGGTGCAATAGCAGGTAAATATTGTCCGCTTGTCCAACGTAAATCTTCATTTTCATCTAATACCAATTTAAATCTGTACAAACCAGGTTTTACACCTTTCCAATTTAAAGTTCCCGATGATTGTTTTAAGATTTTAGTATCAACCACTTTATCGCCCATTAACATTAGTAATACATATTGTTTAGCTGGAATTTTAAAATCGAATTTTAAATCTAAATTAGCCGTAGTACCATCTTTTAAAAACGAAATTGGGAATTTTAATGTGTCTTTGTTACTTCCCATTAAATCGGTATACGCATTAGGTAAAAGAATAAATTTATAATCTCCTCCTTTTTGCCAATTGTGCTGTATGTAAATGTTTTGTTTATCTTTTACAATAGAGTAATCGCGAATTAAATTGGCGTCTTTGTACACCCAAAATTTACTATCATCAATATTTAAAATTGGTAATCCAAATTGTACCCCAACAGGTTCAGAAATACTTACACCAATACTTGGATTGTTTAACGATTTTGGCGCAGATTTTTGTTTAAAATCTGCTCTAAAACGCAAAGTATCTTGTAAATTTTTATCGGTAAACAGCAACGCAAATCGATTATTTGTATTCGCAATAAAATCTTTCGAAAACAAAGTTAAAGTATCTTTGGTATCACTCCATTTTTGCTCAAATACATCAACAAACCCTTGCGTGTATTCTAAAGCTAAAAATTCCCATTTAAAATCTTTAGTTACAGGTGTATTAAATACTATTTCCAATTTTCCTGCTGTTGTGTTAGATTGTAGTTTCGAAAATTGTTTGGTTGGAATTGGGATAAATGATTTAAGCACAAATGAAGTATCTTTTTTATCTTTTGCAATTGTGATAGTAGATGAATGAAAAGCAATTTTTTCGGTTGGTTGATCAAATTTATAATTATTATTTAAATCGTTTAACCCAAAAATTTGGTATTCGCCAGCAGCTAAATTGGTAAATTTAAATTCTCCATCTTTAACTTTAGTAAAATAATCGGGGATTAACTTTAAAGGAGCGGTATCGTTTAAGTTTTTGTATAAACCCACAATCATTTCTTTTTCAGGAATTAGAGTGTATGCATCAATAATTTTTCCTGTAAATTCTAACGAATCCAAAACCATTCCAGTTGAAAAAACAAAATGATTGCTATCTAAAACATTACCTTCGTTAAAATCGGCAATTCCTTCGCCAAAAAAAACATTGTAGGTTGTGTTTTCTTTAAAAGGCTCGTTAAAATTTAAAATTAAGGTTTTACCTACCAATTTAAAATCGGGGAATTTAGCTACAGGAGGTGAAATAATGAAGTTTTTTGTAAAATTTTTAAGCTGAACATATTCGTCAAATTTAAATTTCCACTCCGTTTGGTTAAAGTTAGTTTGAAAATTTCCGGGTGAAGAAGATACAATTTTAGGTGGCACAGTATCTTTTGGACCTCCTGATGGTAAACCTTTTTGTCCGCATGAAACCCATAAAATTATGCCGAAAAACAAAAATAAAACTTTAAAAAAGTACTTCATAATTATTTACTGTAATACGCCCTAATTTTAAGTTGATTAGGACCTGTTAAATTTAAACTTTCTTGGTTGATTACAAAATTTTTAATCAGCGTTAAATTTTCTATCAATTTTAATTCATTTTCATTCCAAACACAATCTTCACAATCAAAACTGTAAATTTTAATTTGATTGCCTGCAACAATTTCAAAAGTAGAAAAAACCGATTGTGTTTGGTTTTTTAATTCTACTGTGTAATCCTCCTTAAAAATCATTGTCATACTGCCATTAAAATTAATGGATACAGAATTAAAATCTTCAACTAACGAATTGATTGCCCATTTATTAATTAATGATTTATCCTCTTTTTTATTACAGGATACAAGCCATAAACTAAGCAAAATTAAAACAATTAATTTTTTCATTTCTGTTACTACACTTAAGCCAGCAAATATACCCAAAATATGTAAACTTATAAATCAATTAACTTGAATCTAAAAACTTATGTAACTATTTTATTATTAATTTTTACTTTATTTGAACAACATTTAGCTTACAAAAATGATAAAAAGCAATTAAAACTTGTTTGGCTTGATGTAAAAGCCTAATTTTGCGCCACGATTAAGATAAATTATGATTTTTGTAGTATTTTTTTTACTCTCGGTTGCTTTCTCTATTTTGATAAATGGCTTATTTTTAAAGTTCTCCGGGACTTTAGGAAGTAAAAATAATGGAGATAAAACAATGATTAGATGGGGAAGCACATCTAAACCTGCTATGGGTGGTATTTCCTTTTTTATTGTATTTCTACTTAGTTTTTCGTTATTCACATCGTTTTTTTCTACAGAAAATGTAAACGGACAACATTTTGGGATTTTAATCGCAACAAGTTTAGGTTTTTTAGTGGGATTAGCTGATGATGCTTACAATACCAAACCTTTTTTAAAATTTATCGGACAGTTTGCTTGCGCTATAATTTTAATTGTTTCGGATGTTTATATTCAGTTATTTGATATCGAATGGTTAAATTATTTTATAACCATTTTTTGGGTAATAGGAATGATGAATAGTATTAATATGTTGGATAATATGGATGCTATTACCACATCTGTAAGTATTGGTGCTATCATTTTAATTTTATTAATTTTAATTACTTTAAACCAAACCAATGATATTTTATTTTGGCTTTGTTTAGGTGTTTTAGCAAGTTTATTAGGGTTTTTATATTACAATTGGAATCCATCTAAAATGTATATGGGCGATACGGGAAGCCAATTTTTAGGGGTTTTGTTAGCAGCTTTGGGTATTATATTTTTTTGGAATGGATATGAGGTAAATGATACCCGTTGGTTTACAAAATTTATTACTCCTGTAATAGCATTTTTACCTTCTATAGTAGATACTACCACTGTAACAATCAATCGCTTAGCTAAAGGAACTAGTCCGTTTGTAGGTGGTAGAGACCATACTACACATCACTTATCGTATTTTGGTTTTACGGATCGTCAAATAGCGTTAATATTTTTAGGATTATCTTTAATTTCGGCCGCAATTTGTTTATATGTAAATTATTACATGGAACAATGGAACGGTTTTATTTTAAGTACAATTATTGGCTATGCATTAATAGTTTTTGTACTTTTGTTTGGACTCACCAAACGCAAAAATCAAAAATAATGATTAGTAAGAAAATTTTATGGACATGTTGCAGTTTGTTAACTCTATTGGGTTTAATAGATTTTTTTAGCTTTTCTACAGTTGATACTAGTGTTGAATTACATCGTGAAAACGAAGTTATATTTAGGGTTAAAGGTTTTGAATACGATCATAATATTAATTTTTGTGGCGAAAAAGTTCCATTACATTCCCAAGATATTTTTGAAAGATTAGATCGTGAAGTATTAAAAAATGCTTATTGGCATTCCGAAATTATATTGTTTTATAAACGTTTGGGTAAATATTGGCCAGATATTGAACCTATTTTTAAAAAATATAAAATTCCGAAAGACTTTATTTATTTGTTAATGATTGAGAGCGGCTTTGATAATTTAACATCTCCTGCTGGTGCAGCGGGATTTTGGCAAATTATGGAAAAAACAGGGCAAGATTATGGTTTGGAAATTACCCCAGAATTGGATGAACGTTATAACGTTGAAAAAGCTACAGAAGCGGCTTGTAAGTATTTAAAACAAGCTTATACTAAATTTGGTTCGTGGACAGCTGTTGCAGCAAGTTACAATATGGGAATGGGTGGGTTACAAAAAAGAATGAATTTACAAACCAGTAATAATGTATATGATTTATTGTTAAATACTGAAACTTCGAGGTATATTTTTAGAATTATTGCAGTAAAAGAAATTATTGAAAAACCCGAAAAATTTGGTTACAATTTAAAGCCTAAAGATCAATACAAACCTATTAAATCCAAAAAAATTGAAATTAAGGAAACCACAAACTTATATGAATTAGCGAAAAAAGAAGGGGTTAACTATAAAATTATTCGTATTTTAAATCCGTGGATTAGATCCGAAAAATTGATTGCAAAACCAGGTAAAACATACTATGTAGAAATTCCTACCGAAAATTTTTATGTGTTTAAATCGTCTGGGGATACATCTATAATCAACGAATTTATAGATACCACTAAATTTAGCGACTAAGTATACTTTTATATATAGAGAGCAATTGACTACTTAGTTTTTCGGGATTAAAATTTGTTTGTATATATTCTTTTCCGTTTTTCACCAATTCGTTTCGTAAATTTTCATCCTCAATTAGTTTTACCATATTTTGCGTTAATGTTGAAATATCATTTGGCGCACAATATAAAGCACCGTTTCCGCCTGCTTCTGGCATGGAGGATACTGAGGATGTGATTACTGGTGTACTACACAACAGCGATTCTACTACTGGCAACCCAAAACCTTCGTAAACAGATGGATAAACACTAAATAATGCGTGTTTATAAACCAATTTTAAAATGGCATTGTTATGTATGTTGTTTTTAAAAATCACCATATCTTTTAAATTATTTTGATTAACAAAATCAACACATTTTTGATAATAATCGCTTCCTTTTCCAACAATTACTAAAGGTATTTTTTGTTGCTGCGGTATTTCTTTAAAAGCTTGTAATAATTGTATTACATTTTTTCTGGTAATTACGCTACCAACGTAAACCATATATTTTTTTGGAAGATTTAAATTTTCGAATTCCATTTGGGTAGTAACATCTTCTTTTGTATCATAAAATACATCCTGACAAGCTTGGTAAACTACTTGTATTTTTTCGGGTGTAATTTTGTAGTATTTTATAATATCTTTTTTAGTTGCTTCGCTTATGGCTAAAACAACATCGGCTTTTTTACAAGCATATTTAAATTTAAAATCATAAATCCATCTATCCGTAAATTTATAAGTAGAAGGATATACTTTAAAAATTAAATCGTGTATTGTTACTATAGATTTTATTCCTGATTTGTGAATATTTATAGGAATTTCGTTACTTAAACCATGATAAATTTCAATTTTCTCTTTTTTTAAGTCGTTTATTATAAAATAACTACGCCAAAATGGTGTTTTTTTTAATTTTTGTATGATTTTATATCTTTTATCTTGTAAAAATGCTTCGTTAAGTTTGTTTTTTTTAATTTTTGGCGCACACAAATAGATGTTTTGATTAGTAAAAAATTTTGCAAAATTTAGCACTATAGTTCTACTATAATTTCCTAATCCAGTAGGATTGTTAAATAATCGTTTACTATCAAATGCAATCTTCATTCTATTTTTTTAAATATATTGTAGCACAAAATTATTGTGCAGTTACCTTACACAAAGCTTCGGCGCCTTTTTCTAATTCTTCATCGCTTTTCGCAAAACAAATTCTCAATACCTTATCTTGTCGTTTATTGCCATAAAAAACAGATGTTGGAATACTTGCAATTTTGTATTCTTTAGTTAAAAAATTAGCATAATCAGTATCCTTTGTATCACTTAAATTTTGATAATCTAACAGTAAAAAATAAGTTCCTTCGCAGGGTAAAATACCAAATGAAGAACCTTGAATACTTTTGATAAAAGCGTTTCTTTTTTGCTCAAAAAACCCTGCCAATTTTGTGTAAGCATTTTTATTTAAACTGTAATCCGCTAAAGCATATTGTATAGGTGTGTTTACGGCATAAACCATATATTGGTGAGATTGTACAAACTCTTTCATCATATATTCGGGCGCCACTACATAACCTGTTCTCCATCCAGTTAAATGATAGGTTTTACCAAATGAATAAATTACAAAAGCTCTTTCAGCTAACTCGGGATATTTGCTTACACTTAAATGCGGTAAACCATCAAAAGTAATGTGCTCGTAAACCTCATCCGAAATCACAAAAATATTACTATTGCGAACAATTTTAATTAATTCATCAATATCACTTTGTTTCCAAACTTTTCCTGTTGGATTGTGAGGAGTGTTGATGAGTATGGCTTTAGTACGCGAATTTATTTTGCGTTTGATATCATCCCAATCAATTTCGTAAGAAATAGGTTTTAATTGGGACCTTACTGGGATGCCTTTATTTAAAATAATTGCAGGCACATAACAATCGTAAGCGGGTTCTATCACAATTACCTCATCACCTTCTTCCACCAATGCTGTTATGGCAGTATAAATAGCTTGTGTTGCTCCTGCTGTAATACAAATTTCTTTTTCGGGGTGATAATATTTTTGATGTTGTTCCTCAATTTTTTCACTTAATTTTTCGCGTAAAGGAATATAACCCATTAATGGTGCGTATTGATTAAATCCTTTTGAGGTATAATGATTGATTAATTTTAGTAATTCTTCATCGGCAGAAAACCCCGGAAAACCTTGAGCTAAATTTACAGCTCCATGTTCTTTTGCTAAGGCGGTCATTATTGGAAATATGGACATTCCAATATTGGGTAATTTTGTACGTAATGGCATCACTTTATTTGGTATTTTAAATGCTTAACTTTTTAATTAAACACGATGGTTTTATTGTTAACTACCAATAATTTATGTTGTATATGCAATTGTATTGCTTTGGCTAAAACTACTTTTTCAATATCTTTTCCAATTTGGATTAAATCGCCTATAGTATTGTTGTGTTTTACAGGTGCAACATCTTGCTCAATAATTGGTCCGGCATCTAAATCGTTAGTTACATAATGGCTGGTTGCACCAATAATTTTAACTCCCCGTTGATAAGCTGCATGATATGGTTTTGCGCCTACAAATGCGGGTAAAAATGAATGATGGATATTAATTATTTTATTGGGATATTGTGCAATAAATTCTTCACTTAAAATTTGCATATATCTAGCTAAAACTATAAAATCAATGTTGTAATCACGCATCAATTGTAATTGTTTTGCCTCTTGTTCTTTTTTATTGTTTTTGTTGATAGGTAAATACACAAATGGAATATTAAAAGCTTGTGCAATACTTTGTAAACTTTCGTGATTGGATACAATTACTGGAATTTCTACTTCCCAATCGCCAGATTGGTGTCTGCCTAAAATATCAAATAAACAGTGTGATAATTTAGATACAAATAACCCCATTCTTAAAGGTTTTTTTGTAAAATACAATTGCCATTTGATAGCATATTTTTGAGCAATTTCCTTGGCAAATGTTGGAGCAACTTCGGTTTCGTTTAAATTAAAGGTGTCCATATCCCAAACCAAACGCATAAAAAATTGTTTACTTTCTCTATCAATATATTGGTCTACCTCTGTGATATTTCCTCCGTGCCTAAAAATAAAGTCGGAAATCGCCGATACTATTCCTTTTTGATCAGGACATTCTATTAAAAATATAGCGTTGTTGTTCATTGTTAAATTTCAATTGTAATTAAAAAAGGACGGCTAAACCGTCCTTGTATTCTTATAAATCATCTGCACTTGGAGCAGATTCAAATTTCTTTTTTGGTGGTTTAATGTGTTTGATAAAAATCACATTCACAATTTCGTCATCAACAGTTACAGCAGCTCTACTAATTCCATTAATGATTGTAATGTTTTGGTCCATGTTGTTTTTAAATTTTTTGTTGTATCTCTCGTATGAACCATCCGAGTTACGAATGTGTATTTGTGAAACTACACCTTCTTTTACTTCAACTTTTGCGGTATAACATTCGGCATACAAACCTCTTCTAAATGTTACCACAATGTCCGAGTGCCAACCATTTTCTACTTCAAAAGCACCTCTTTCATCAAATTTCTTTTGGTATTTAAAGTAACAGTTGTCTTCTTGCGCTACTGTATTTAAGCTAATTGCCATTAAAACCAAAGCTAATTTAAGTATCAATTTTTTCATAAAGTAATGTTTTAAATCTATCAATGTGGTGCAAATTACAATAAGCTTGCCAAAAAAATAGGTGTTAAAAGGATGTGTAAAAATAACAAAAAATATCTTATGCTAGATTGTATGTTGAAATTTTATGAGATATTTTTTACTATTGTAAATTTAATACAAAAACATATTTTTAAATTTGGTATAAAATATTTTATATATTTGCGAAAAAAAATATTTATGTTAGTTAATACTTTTGGGGGTGCTGTTCATGGTGTAGATTCTACTTTAATTACTGTAGAAGTTTTAGTAGAGCAGGGTTCTAAATTTCAAATTGTAGGTTTACCAGATAATGCGGTTAAGGAGAGTAATATTCGTATTCGTAGCGCTGTAAAAAATAGTGGACATAAACTTTTGGGAAAAAAAACAATTATTAATATGGCTCCTGCCGATTTAAAAAAAGAGGGTAGTGCTTACGATTTAACCATTGCTATTGGAATTTTAGCTGCTGGAGAACAATTGCCTTATGATAAAATTGGTAAATTTTTAATCATGGGCGAGTTATCTTTGGATGGTAGCATAAGGCCAATTACTGGGGCTTTGCCTATAGCAATTATGGCTAAAAAATTAAATTTTGAAGGGTTTATTTTGCCTGCCGAAAATGCTCCAGAAGCAGCTATAGTAAATGGTATAAAGGTTTATGGTGTTAAACATATTAAAGAAGTTATTGATTTTTTTAAAACGGGAGAACAACCAGAGGTTTTTACGGTAAATACACGCGATTTATTTTTGGAATGTTTAAATCAGGATGGACCTGATTTTGCCGATGTAAAGGGACAGGAAAATATTAAAAGAGCTATGGAAATTGCGGCGGCAGGCGGCCATAATGTTATTTTAATTGGACCACCGGGAGCCGGAAAAACTATGTTGGCCAAACGTTTAGCTACTATTTTGCCTCCAATGACTTTAAAAGAGGCTTTAGAAACTACTAAAATACATTCTGTTGCAGGGAAAAATATCGGACAGAAAGGATTAATTGCCGAACGCCCATTTAGAGCCCCGCATCATACTATATCGGATGTAGCTTTGGTTGGAGGAGGTGCAAATCCTAAACCTGGCGAAATTTCGTTGGCGCATCATGGTGTTTTGTTTTTAGATGAATTACCCGAATTTAAAAAATCTGTTCTCGAAGTTTTACGTCAGCCTTTAGAAGAGCGACAAATTTCTATTTCTAGAGCAAAATTTGCAGTGGAATACCCTGCAAGTTTTATGTTAATTGCATCCATGAATCCATGTAGTTGTGGATACTATAATCATCCCGAAAAAGATTGTATTTGTGCACCCGGTGCAGTTCAACGTTATTTAAATAAAATTTCGGGTCCCTTGTTGGATAGGATTGATTTACACGTTGAGGTAACTCCTGTAAGTTTTGATGAATTGGCAGATAAACGTCCTTCAGAAAAAAGTGCAAGTGTAAGAGAACGTGTAATTAAGGCGCGAAATATTCAGATAGAAAGATATAAAGAAAATCCAGCTATTTTTAACAATGCACAAATGGATAGTAAGGGAATTCAGAAGTATTGTACTTTAGATGAAGTGGGTAGAGATTTATTAAAACAAGCTATGAATAAATTAGATTTATCTGCCAGAGCCTACGATCGTATTTTAAAAGTAGCTCGAACTATTGCAGATTTAGATGGAGATACTGATATCCGTATACCACACATTGCCGAAGCCATAAATTTTAGAGCATTAGATAGAGACAATTGGGGTGCTTAATAACCTGAGATTCGATTAATATAATGTACTTATATTTCTAAAAAGTCTTTCAAATTCTTGAGCTAACACTAAAATAGTAATCTTAATTTGTGGCTTTAATGCATACTTACAGCTTAAAATTCCAAATTTAATTGGTATAATAAATTAAACAGATGCAAAGAATGAGGAGTTAGAAATGGCAGATAAAATTCCTAGAACCTTTTTAAATAATTACGACTCCAACTCTTTAATAATCGATAAAGAAAATTTTAGAACTTTTATTAGAAATAATCAGTTGTAAACTTGCCTCAAAACTATGAATTAAAATTATGTAAAATAGCCACTTTATTATAATTTCGGAACGAAGAATAGATTTTAAACTTAGTTTTAAAAGTTAAGCATCAAAATCGCTACAAATTCTCCAATAAAAAAAACAAGGTTTTGGATTGAGTGTTTTGGTATACAAAATCAATTATGCTGCTGGTTTCTAGGGGAATATTGTTGATTTTTGCGCTGCACATGGAACTGAAGTTTTCCGCAGTTTTTTCGGCTATATCTACTACCATATCTTCGTATTTTGGAATGGAAGGAAATATTCCTTGTTTTTGCCAAAATGGAAAGGTTTCAACAATAATTTTTCCTGCCATTTCCCAAGCTTCGGGGTGTGTTAAAATTTCGCCATTTTTTATTTGAAAATATGCTGTAACAGGGTTTAAAACCACATTTATACTTAGTTTTTGTAAACGTTTAAACTCTATATCCTCGATAAATTCAATGGTTAAAAAGCCAGAAATAGTTTGTAAAATATTGTTGTGTTTAGCCGAAATATCTATAAAAAATGCACCTTGTCCAGTATCTAAAATTCCCTTTTTATTTTTTAAAACAGCTTGAGTGGTAGAGCCAAAAAACAAATTTGCTTTGGGGAAATATTTAACAAACAAGTTTTCGTAACCCATTCCGTTTTGAAAATTTAAAACTATACCTGTGTAGGCTTTAAAAAATGCCTTGTGTTCATCTAAAATTCTTTGGTTGTACACTGTTGAGGTAAGCCAAAAAATACAATCGAACTGTGTAGTTGGATTAAAATTTTGATACTCATATATTGTAAATTTTTGTTCTTGATTTTGAAATATAAAGTTTTCATCCCAAAAATTTCCTAAAGTATAAACATTGCATTTTTGATGGATTTGTGCAACAACAAATTTAGCCATAGCCCCACTGCCCACTATTAAAATATTAATCATTACTTAAAATGTAATACAATTTTATAAGCGAAAATGCGATTAGATAAATGATACCCAAATAACTTACAATTTTTAAAAATAATTTAGGTTGGTGTTTTTTAGGAAATTGCTTATTGCTAACCAGTTTAAAATTTACAATGGCAATAACTGGCGCAAAAATAAAACTTGCAGAGGTTGCAAAATCTACTAAATTTTTAAATCCTTTTGGAGAACTATTAGGAGAATAAACAAATAGATACATGATAATAAAACTAATAGAAGTTAAAATTATCAATGATATATTAAAAGCTTTTTTTTGTGATGTAGCTTTTTTAGTGGGGTGTTTTAGTAAGGTCCATGTTCGTTCCAAACTGCGCGAATATCCATCTAAAACCGCAATTAAAGTTCCAAACATAATGGTAAAAGAGCTTGCTGCGATTAAAAAATAACTCCAATTACCCATGGATTGAGTAAATAAAATTACAACCTGATGTGCGAATTTTACTGGATTATCCTCTAACTTTTCTCCAGTTCCAAACATGATATATGCACCTAAAGTAATAAAACAAATGGCTAAAATTGCAGAAATAACATACCCAATTAAAAAATCAATTTGTGTTTCGCGTAAACTAGGATGATATTTTGTTTGTTTAATACGCTCTAAAGTCCATAAACTATTCCAAGCCGATAAATCCATTGCCGTAGGCATCCAGCCCATTAAAGCTATAATAAAGCCAAAGGTTAAAGGATTGCCAAAATCCCAAGCATCTGGGGCAATAAAATTAGGAATTTGTGGTTGTGCCCCTTTAAATAAAACTAAAATATAAGCAACTAGTGTACTGATTAAAAGAACAGAACCAATAATTTTAGTTAAGGAATCTAATAATCCAAATTTACCCATGAATAATATTCCACCGCAAACCACAAAAGTTAGCACAGGCATTACCAATTTTGTATTTTGGAAACCCATGGATTGTAAAGCTTCGGAAACTCCTAAAAGATTATCAAAAAATCCTGTAGTAACCACAGCTACAGCACTGGTTACAAAAAACATGGTTAAAATGGTTATTATAAAATATGTCCACAACATCCATTTACCCATCGATAAATATCCATCGATAATGGAAGTTTTAGTAACGTTGGCATAGCGAGATGCATACTCGAAAAACGGATATTTAAAAAAATTAGCAACCACAACAGCCCAAACCAAAGCCATTCCATAATCGGCACCAGCACGAGTACATTGTATTAAGTGCGAAACACCTATTGCTGTGGAAGCAAATAAAATACCTGGTCCTAAAGTTTTAAGGAAATTTTTCAAGAAATATTATATTATAGTAATTTTATGCGTTATTTTCTATCAAAAATCTGCAATGTAATTAAGTTTTCTACAAAATCTACAGATTTTCCTGATAGTCTTACCCAAAAAGGTGGTTTTTTTCCAAAAATTACTGCAGAATAGTAATAAGTTTTACGAATTTGTGCAAAAGTTGCTATAACTAATAAAGCAACAAAAAGATATATCAAATTTATCATAAGCTTAATTTAAAAGACAATCAAATTTAATAAATTCTGATGAAGTAAATCTAAGCCAAATGGATTTTATTGATATATTTGCGCACAAATTTTTTTGATTATGATAAAGAAGTTAATTTTTTGCGCAATAGTAGTATTTTCAACCGTTTCTTGTAACGAATTATTATATGTTTTGGAACAACAAGTTCCTAAAACAATTCCATTAACACAAGAGGACATGGCAAATGCTTTAAAACAGGCATTAAACAAAGGTGTTGATAATCAGGTGCAAAAATTAACTTTAGAAGATGGATTTTTAAAAAACGAAGCAGTTAAAATTTTAATGCCCGATGAGTTAAAACGAGTAGATAAAACTTTGCGCGATTTAGGAATGGGCATGTTGGCAGATGAAGGATTAAAAATGTTAAATCGCGCTGCAGAAGATGCTGTAAAAGAAGCTACTCCAATTTTTGTAGATGCCATCACAAGTATGTCGATAATGGACGCAAAAAATATTGTAATGGGGCATGATAGCTCGGCAACACAATATTTGCAAAGCAACACTTCCCAAGCTTTGTACAATAAATTTTACCCAGTAGTAAAAAATTCGTTTAGTAAAGTTGGGGCAGATGATATATGGAAGAAAATTTTTACTACTTACAATGCCATTCCTTTTATCCAAAAAATCAATCCAGATTTAAACGATTATGTTACTAACCAAGCATTATCCGGTGTTTTCAAAATGATTACAGTAGAAGAAAAAGAAATTCGAACCAATTTTAATGCTCGTACAACCGATTTATTAAAAAGAGTTTTTGCTCTGCAAGACAAAAAATAAATTATAGTTTATTTTCGTTTAAAAATTCGTGCAATTGTTTTGCCAATTTCGTCTAGTTTTTCGATAGGTTCCAAGATAGAAGCATCGTTGTATTTTGCCACAAATTCATCGTCGTTGATACCGTATTGAATTGGGTAAACCAAAATAAAACTTATACCTACAAAATATTTGTTTAAATACGATGGAATTTTTGCCATGCTATTTTGGTAAGATAAAGAATCCTTACGTGCCATAACAATTATCAAGTTATCGTCTTTTTTTAGATCCCTAGATAAGATTAAAAAATCGTTCCAATCGTTAAAAGTAATATAAGTACAATTTAATGGATGTTTAATTTGTACATCTTTTATAAATTTCAAAGTGCTTTCACTACCATAAAACACTAAGTTAGCACCCATATTTCTTCCGATATTCCAAATTTTAAGCAACCATAAAGCAAAACCACTTTCCAACTCGGCTTTTTCTGGGATTACAATAATATGTCTTTTAATTGTGCCGAGTGGTTGAGTAGGTTTGTAAATAAAAGTAGTAGCAGTACATTTTGTTAAAATTCCTTCCGTTAAATTCCCTAAAAAACTATCCGAAATACCTTTTTGATCATGTAAACCCAAAATAATATCACTTATTTTATGCTCCTTTACTGCACCAGTAATACCGTTCACAATATTTACATCGTAACGCAACAATTGTTTTAAATGATTATCGGTAGCAGAGGCAATACTGGAGGCTTTATTTAAAATACGCTGACCCTTTTTTTCGTCGAGTAAAGTAGAGTTACTGTTTTTAATAATATTTAAACCATATAAATTTTCCTTATTGTTTTTGGATTTAATTGTGATTCCCAAGCCAACTAATTCGTGAATATGCTCTATATTATTTAAGGGGATTAAAATATTTTCAGCATCAATTTTTTCTTCATTATCATCATCAATATTTTCGGTTAAAGCGATATTTTTAGCTCCTTTTTGGGCAATAAATGTAGCAATAGTACAAGTAATTAAAATCATTAAAATTGTACCATTTAAAACACTTTCGTTTAACAGTCTAACAGGTTCAATAATTTGATTATTTAATTGAGCAGCATCAATTTCCTTTTGATTTAAAATAATGTTGTACCCAACTAAAACAGCAGCTAGTGTAGCCGCTGCTTGCGCGTTACTTAAACCAAAAATAATCCTGCGTTCATCTTTAGTAAATTTAAAAGTTTTTTGTGTTGCCCATGCAGCCAAAAATTTAGCTAAAGTTGCAATAACTGTCATTATCATAGCCACTTTAATCGTTTCGGTATCTTTAACAAATGCTTGATAGTTCACCAACATACCCACGCCAATTAAAAAAAATGGGATAAAAATGGCATTTCCAACAAACTCAATCCTATTCATTAAAGGAGAAGTAGAAGGAATTAATTTATTAAGGGCTAAACCCGATAAAAAGGCGCCAATAATGGCTTCAATTCCAGCTAATTCGGCTAATGTAGCACCTAAAAACACCATTACCAGTACAAAAATGTATTGCGAAACACTATCGTCGTATCGTTTAAAAAACCATCGTCCAATAATAGGAAAAACCAGCATAACAATTAAAGCAAAAAGGGTGATAGATAGCGATAAACGCAGCCAAAATTCCGAATTCACCACGCCGGTTGTCATTCCTACAATAATTGCCAAAACCAATAAAGCCAAAGTATCCGTTATCATTGTACCTCCCACAGCAATATTAACGGCTCTATTTTTTACAATCCCCATTTTACTAATTATTGGATATGCAATTAAAGTATGGGAAGCAAACATGCTTGCCAATAAAATAGAGCTGTAAATATTAAAGTGCAAAAGGTAAATTCCACCTAAAATTCCTAAAGTCATTGGAATTAAAAAAGTGTATAATCCAAAAGTTAAACTTTTTACACTATTTTTTTTAAATTCTTCTAAATCAATTTCTAAACCTGCTAAAAACATGATATACAATAAACCTGCGGTTCCCGATAAAACAATACTGCTATCCCTTTCCATCAAATTAAATCCAAACGGACCAATAACTGCTCCAGCAATAATTAAACCTAGTAAATGCGGAATTTTTAATTTGTTTAATATGATTGGAGCAAATAAAATGATAACCAATATCAACATAAATTTTAATATTGGATTGGTTAGTGGGAAAGATATATCCTGAATATTGTATAATAAGTACATGTTTTATTATTGAGTGATAAAATAATTATTGATAATGCCAGTTTTTTTGTTTTTTACACAATTAATCATGCATTTTGCTACTTTTTTAACGTTAGCTACACGATAATTATTTAAAATTGGTAGAAAACCAATAATTTTCATTATAATAATACCAATTTTTTCTCCTAATCTAAATTCTTTTCTATTTCCATACAAAACCGAAGGCTGTAAAATACTTATAAATTTAAATGGTAATTTTAGAACAGCTTCCTCCAATTCGCCTTTCATTTTGCTGTAAAAAACTCCAGATTTTGAGTTAGCACCCAAGGAAGAAATTAAAACGTAATGTTCTACTCCATTTTCCGCACAAATATTAGCAACATTGTACTGATAGGTATAATCTACTTTGTATTGGGCTTCTTTGGTTTTGGCAATTTTTATGGTTGTACCTAGGCACGAAAAAAGCACATCACCTTGTAAATCCAAAGCATGCTCGGCTAAATTATCAAAATCCACCAACAAAACTTGTATTTTAGGATGATTTAATTTTAATGGACGCCTACTAATTACTACAATTTTACCAAAACTATCATCTAAAATCAATTGATTGGTTAACTCTTCGCCAACTAAGCCTGTAGCGCCTAAAACGATTGCTACTTTTAATTTATCGGATTTGTTTTCCATACTGTTTTTAATTGCTGTGCAATATTACGAATTCCCATTTTTAATTATCTAGTTTTAGTTAAATATATTTTATCTTAAAATAAAAAAAAATATCAATTGTTTTACATTTGGTTGTTGATATTTACAACTTATAGTTTATTTTTGGGGCGATGAGGTCTTTTTTGGAAAAAATATTTTTAAAATCCTACTTAAACGAACGCAAAAAACGCTCGGGAAAGTTTACTTTAGGCAATTTCGAAAAAGAGTATCAAAGATTTTTAACCTTAATAAAACTTCGTTTAAAGGATTCCTTTTTAATTTTTATTGGTGTTATTTCTGCAGGATTTGGATTAAAAGGATTTTTATTGCCCAACGGTTTTATTGATGGTGGCGCTGTAGGAATTTCCTTATTAATTGCCAGTAAAACCCAAATATCATTATCAGTTTTGTTGGTAATTGTAAACATTCCATTTGTACTATTGGCGTTTAAGGTGGTAAGTATGCGTTTTGCATTGGTATCGGCTTTATCCATCGTATTTTTATCTATAGCCATAAGTATTATCCCTTATCCAGAGGTTACACACGATAAGTTATTAATTGCCTTTTTTGGTGGCTTTTTTTTAGGATTAGGAATTGGAATGGCGGTACGTGGTGGCGGTGTGTTGGATGGCACCGAAGTTTTGGCTATTCATTTAAGCCGTACAACCTCCTTAACTATTGGTGATATTATTTTAATTATCAATATTATTATATTTTTAGTAGCTGCATATTTGTTAAATGTTGAGGTTGCATTATACTCGATTTTAACTTACATGGTAGCTGCAAAAACTTTAGATTATGTTTTAAATGGTGTAGAGGAATATATTGGTGTTACGATCATTAGCTCTCAGTTTACAGAAGTTAGAGATATGATTACCAAAAAATTAGGCAGAGGAGTAACTGTTTATAATGGCGAATCGGGATGGGTACCTGAGGGACAAAATCCCAAAAACTTAAAAATTATTTTTACTGTGATTACTCGTTTAGAAATAAGCAAATTAAATACAGAAATCGCTTTATTAGATCCGGATGCTTTTGTAATTACTCATTCGATAAAAGATACTAAAGGCGGAATGATTAAACGCAGGGCAATACATTAATATAGAATGCAAGATACAAAGAATACAAAAAAACGTGTAGCAATTTTAGGCTCAACGGGCTCCATTGGCACTCAAACTTTGGAGGTGATATCAGAGCAAAATCATTTGTTTGAAGTAGAGGTTTTAACGGCTCAAAATAATGCAGATTTATTGATACAGCAAGCTTTACAATTCAAGCCCAACGCGGTGGTTATTGGGAACGAAAATTTATATCCACAAGTTCACGAAGCTTTATGGGGTAAAGATATAAAAGTGTATGCAGGCGCTAAGGCTTTGGAGGAAATTGTACAATCAACACAAGTAGATATTGTGTTAACAGCTTTGGTAGGTTATGCAGGTTTATTACCAACTATTGCGGCAATTAAAGCAGGAAAGGATATTGCGTTAGCTAATAAAGAAACTTTGGTTGTTGCAGGGGCTTTAATTAAAAATTTAACGCTACAAAACAAGGTTAAAATTTTACCTGTAGATAGTGAGCATTCGGCAATTTTCCAGTGTTTAGTGGGCGAATTTAACAATCCTATCGAAAAAATTTACTTAACCGCAAGTGGTGGTCCGTTTAGAGGAAAAACTGCTGCCGATTTAGTAAATGTAACCAAACAACAAGCTTTAAAACATCCCAATTGGGAAATGGGTGCAAAAATCACTATCGATTCTGCTTCCTTAATGAATAAAGGCTTGGAAGTTATTGAGGCGCAGTGGTTGTTTGATTTACAACCCAATCAAATAGATGTAATTGTACATCCGCAAAGTATTATACATAGTTTGGTACAATTTGAGGACGGTAGTATGAAAGCGCAAATGGGCTTGCCAGATATGAAATTACCTATTCAATATGCTTTGGCTTATCCTGATAGAGTAAAAAACTCCTTAACACGTTTTAACTTTATGGATTATCCTAACTTAACATTTGAATCGCCGGATAAAAAAACTTTTCGTAATCTTGCATTAGCTTATCAAGCAATGGAGAAAGGCGGTAATGTTCCTTGCGTTTTAAATGCAGCCAATGAAATTGCTGTAGCGGCATTTTTAAAAGACGAAATTGGGTTTTTAGCAATGAGCGATTTAATTGAAAAAACAATGGATACAGTTGATTTTATTGCGCAACCAAGTATCGAGGATTATATAAAAACAGATGAATTAACACGAGAAATTGCTCGTAATTTTTTAAAAAAATAGATTGTAAGAATGGAAGTTTTAATCAAAGTTGGTCAGTTATTTTTTAGCTTATCTATATTAATTGTTTTACACGAATTAGGGCATTTTGTACCTGCTAAATTATTTAAAATTAAGGTTGAAAAATTTTATTTGTTTTTTGATCCTTGGTTTTCTTTATTCAAGAAAAAAATTGGCGATACTGTTTACGGTATTGGCTGGTTACCTTTGGGTGGTTATGTAAAAATTGCGGGAATGGTGGACGAAAGTATGGATAAAGAACAATTAGCAAAACCTGCGGAAGATTGGGAATTTAGATCCAAACCAGCTTGGCAACGTTTAATTGTAATGTTGGGCGGTGTTACGGTTAATGCTGTTTTGGCTGTAATTATTTACATTTTTGT
>JACCEE010499700.1_pt1 | contig 37100 bp, 26 predicted proteins | sample 7449931 | NCBI WGS metagenome assembly JACCEE01 (sample SAMN15323457, study PRJNA562643) | freshwater metagenome | isolation source: river surface water | place: USA:Blue River Watershed | collected 2017-08-19 | reverse complement strand
GGGTTCGAAGGATTTCTTGCTTCAAATAACTCGGTAACACGAGGAAGACCACCGGTGATGTCACCCGTTTTTCCTACAACACGAGGAATTTTCACAAGAATTTGACCAGACTTAACTTTCTCTTTCTCATCAACAGAAATGTGAGCTCCTACAGGTAAGTTGTACGTGTTTTGTACGTCTCCATTGCTGTTCAATACGATGATAGCAGGGTTTTTTGTCTTATCTTTTGTTTCAGTAATAACTTTCTCTTTAAAGCCTGTTTGTTCATCAGTTTCTTCACGATAAGTTACACCTTCAATAATATTTTCGTAAGCTACAGTACCGCCTGTTTCAGAAAGAATCAACGCATTATATGGATCCCAATCACAGACTAATTGTCCTTTTTTAACTTCAGCACCAGACTTGATATATAGTTTTGAACCATATGGTATGTTATGCGTCGTTAAAACAATGTGTGTATTCTTATCGATAATTTTCAATTCAGCTAAACGTCCGATAACAATATCAACTTTTTCACCAAGTTCATCTTCGCTTTCTACAACACGAAGTTCTTCAATTTCAGCAATACCATCGTATTTCGAAATAATTGATGAATCAGATGTAATGTTTGATGCAGTACCCCCAACGTGGAATGTACGAAGTGTTAACTGTGTACCAGGCTCACCGATTGACTGTGCAGCAACAACTCCAACAGCTTCACCCATTTGAACCATTCTCGCAGTTGAAAGACTACGACCATAGCAACGAGCACAAACACCTTTTCTCGATTCACATGTTAATACTGAACGAATTTCAACTTGTTCTATTGGAGAATCTGAAATAGCTTGCGCAACTTCTTCTGTAATTTCTCCTCCAGCTTTTACGATCAATTCACCAGTTAATGGATGATAAATATCATGAACACATGTACGACCTAAAATTCTATCATACAATGATTCTACGACTTCATCATTATTTTTAATAGCACCGGCAACTAAACCACGTAATGTACCACAATCGTCTTCTGTGATAACAACATCTTGCGAAACATCAACAAGACGACGAGTTAAGTAACCAGCATCAGCTGTTTTTAACGCAGTATCAGCAAGACCTTTACGAGCACCGTGGGTTGAGATAAAGTACTCTAATACCGAAAGACCTTCCTTAAAGTTCGATAAGATAGGGTTTTCAATAATTTCAGATGTGGTTGAACCTGATTTTTGTGGTTTTGCCATCAAACCTCTCATACCGCATAACTGACGAATCTGTTCTTTCGAACCCCGAGCTCCAGAATCAAGCATCATATAAACAGAGTTAAATCCTTGGTTATCTGAGCTTAATTGCTTCATTAGGATATTCGTCAAATTAGCATTTGCATGCGTCCAAATATCAATAATTTGATTGTAACGTTCATTATTGGTAATGAAACCCATATTATAATTATTCCACACCTCTTCAACTTGTTGATATCCATTTGATACCAATTCGTCTTTTTGTGCTGGAATAATAACATCAGCTAAATTGAATGATAATCCACCACGGAACGCCATTTGGTAACCCAAATTCTTAATATCATCAAGGAATTTTGCAGTTTTCGATGTTCCTGCATCTTTCAACACTCGAGTAATAATTTCACGAAGTGATTTTTTTGTCAACAATTCATTGATGTAACCCGCTGAATCAGGAACCATTTGATTGAAAATAATTCGACCAACAGTTGTTTCGATTATTTCAGACTTGGTTTGACCATCAACAGTATATGTTCTTCTTAATTTAACAATAGCATGAAGATCTGTTTTTTTCTCATTTAAAGCAATGATTGCTTCTTCTGGAGAATAATATATACGACCTTCTCCTTTTGCGCCTGCTCTCGACTTTGTAATATAATAAAGTCCAAGTACCATGTCCTGAGAAGGGACCATGATTGGAGCACCATTTGCAGGGTTTAAGATATTGTGAGAAGAAAGCATTAATAATTGAGCCTCAAGTACTGCAGCATTACCTAATGGAAGGTGAACAGCCATCTGGTCACCATCGAAGTCAGCGTTGAACGCCGTACAAACGAGTGGGTGCAATTGTATTGCTTTCCCTTCAATCATTTTTGGTTGAAATGCCTGTATACCAAGTCTGTGAAGTGTGGGGGCACGGTTAAGAAGAACAGGATGTCCCTTCATAACATTTTCCAAAATATCCCAAACAATCGGATCTTGACGATCTACAATTTTCTTTGCAGATTTTACCGTTTTTACAATACCTCTTTCTATTAATTTACGAATAACAAAAGGTTTGTATAACTCTGCAGCCATTCCTTTAGGAATACCACATTCGTGAATTTTCAATTCAGGTCCAACAACAATTACCGAACGTGCAGAATAGTCAACACGTTTACCAAGTAAGTTTTGACGGAAACGACCTTGCTTACCTTTTAAGCTATCGCTTAAAGATTTTAATGGTCTATTTGCATCAGTCTTAACTGCGTTGGCTTTTCTTGAGTTATCGAATAATGAATCAACAGCTTCTTGCAACATACGTTTTTCATTACGTAAGATAACTTCAGGAGCTTTGATTTCAATTAATCGTTTTAAACGATTATTTCGAATAATAACTCTACGATATAAATCATTTAAATCAGATGTTGCAAAGCGTCCGCCATCAAGAGGAACAAGAGGACGAAGTTCTGGAGGTATTACAGGAATACATTTTAAAATCATCCATTCCGGACTATTTTTACCATCTGCACCTCTGAATGCTTCAACAACATGTAAGCGTTTTAATGCCTCATTTTTTCTTTGTTGAGACGTTTCTTTACTTGCTCTGTCTCTTAAGAAATAAGATAATTCATCAAGATTAATTTTACCAAGAAGGTCAAGAATTGCTTCAGCTCCCATCTTTGCAACAAATTTTTCAGGATCATTATCTTCCAATAAGAAATTGTCTTTAGGAAGACTATCTAAAATATCAAGGTATTCTTCTTCAGTAAGTAAATCGTTTTCTTCGATTCCACTCATTCTCTTAATACCAGGATTAACAACTACATATCTTTCATAATATACAATTGAATCTAATTTTTTAGATGACAATCCTAAAAGATAACCAATTTTATTTGGTAATGAACGAAAATACCAAATGTGTGCAATCGGAACAGTTAAATTTATATGCCCGATTCTTTCACGACGTACTTTCTTTTCTGTAACTTCAACACCACAACGGTCGCAAATGATACCTTTGTAACGAATTCTTTTATACTTACCACAATGGCATTCATAATCCTTTACAGGACCAAAAATTCGTTCACAAAATAAACCATCACGTTCCGGTTTATAGGTTCTATAATTTATGGTTTCTGGTTTCAAAACCTCACCACTCGACTGACTTAAAATATCTTCGGGCGATGCCAAACTAATGGTCATGCTATCGAAGTCACTTTTGAATTTGGTCTCTTTTCTATAGGCCATATATAGAAAATTATAAGTTTAAATTAAATTAACAATACAATTACATGCTTATAAAAAACATGGGTTATTCGAAACTAATTTTAAGTCCTAAACCGCATAATTCATGCAATAATACATTGAATGATTCTGGTAAATTAGGTCTTGGCATAGGTTCTCCTTTTACAATTGATTCATAAGCACGAGCACGACCTATAACGTCATCTGATTTAATGGTTAAGATTTCTTGTAGAATATTTGATGCTCCGAATGCTTCGATAGCCCAAACCTCCATTTCTCCAAATCTTTGACCACCAAATTGTGCCTTACCTCCTAATGGTTGTTGTGTTATTAGTGAGTAAGGACCGATAGAGCGAGCATGCATTTTATCGTCAACTAAGTGTCCAAGTTTCAACATATAAATGATACCAACAGTAGCAGGTTGGTCAAAACGTTCTCCTGTTCCTCCATCGATCAAATAAGATTTACCAAATTGAGGGATTCCTGCTTTATTAGTATATTCTGTAATTTCATCAAGTGTTGCTCCATCAAAAATAGGTGTAGCAAATTTTTCACCTAATTCTCTTCCTGCCCAACCAAGTACTGTTTCGTAAATCTGTCCAAGGTTCATACGCGAAGGTACCCCTAATGGATTTAATACAATATCAACTGGCGATCCATCTTCCAAGAATGGCATATCTTCATCACGAACAACTCGTGATACGATACCTTTATTTCCATGTCGACCTGCCATTTTATCACCCACTTTTAACTTACGTTTTTGAGCAATATAAATTTTTGCAAGTTGAAGGATACCGCTTGGAAGTTCATCACCAACGGTTAAAGCAAATACTTTACGTTTCAAATCGCCATCTAATTCTTTATATCTGATGGTATAGTTCGTAAGTATTTTACAAATAAGATCGCTCTTATCTTTATCACTTAACCATTTTGTTGGGTTTACTTCACGATAATTTTCTATTTCATTCAAGGTTTTTAATGTAAACTTAGCTCCTTTAGCAATTACTAAGTTTCCATAATAATCTTTAACTCCTTGAGATGTTTTACCATTTGTAAGTTCGAACAATTTCTTTACTAATTCTTCTTTAAGAATTATAACTTCTTTTTCGAACTCTTTTTCGTATTTGGTGATAATTGGTTTTTCTGCAACTTTCGATTTTCTATCTTTAATAGAACGTGTAAAAAGCTTTTTACCAACAACAGTTCCATACAAAGAAGGTGTTGCCTTTAATGAAGCATCTTTCACATCTCCAGCCTTATCTCCAAAAATTGCACGTAGAAGTTTCTCTTCTGGAGATGGATCTGATTCACCTTTAGGAGTAATTTTACCAATTAAAATATCTCCTGGTTTGATATTAGCTCCAATACGAATTAAACCATTTTCATCAAGATTTTTGGTAGCTTCTTCACTTACGTTAGGAATGTCAGGAGTAAATTCTTCTGGTCCACGTTTCGTATCGCGAACTTCCAAAATATGTTCATCAATGTGAATAGAAGTAAAGACATCTTCTCTTACGATTCTTTCGTTTATTACAATCGCATCTTCAAAGTTGTACCCTTTCCATGGCATGAACGCAACTTTCAGGTTTTTACCAATTGCTAATTCACCTTTTTCTGTACCATAACCTTCTGTCAATACTTGTCCTTTGATTACTCTGTCACCTTTCTTTATAATCGGTTTTAAGTTAACACAAGTATTTTGGTTGGTTTTGCGATATTTTGGTACAATATAAGATTTTATATCACTTGTAAAACTAACAAAACGTTCTTCTTCTGTTCTGTCATATTTCACTCTGATCTCATTTGCATCAACGTAGTCAATAACTCCATCACCTTCTGCTTGAATCATGATACGAGAATCATGTGCTACTTTTTCTTCAATTCCAGTTCCAACAATAGGAGCTTCTGCTTTCATTAATGGCACAGCTTGACGCATCATGTTCGATCCCATCAATGCACGGTTAGCATCATCGTGTTCGAGGAATGGAATTAAAGAGGCTGCAATAGAAGCAATTTGGTTTGGAGCAACATCCATTAATTTTACCTCTGTAGGCTCAGCTAATGGGAAATCACTTTTAAAACGAGATTTTACTTTTGAATTAACAAATGCTCCATCCTCTGATATTGGTTCACTTGCTTGAGCAATAATATTTTCTTCTTCTTCCTCAGCAGTGAAATAAACAACAGAACCCTCTCCAGAAAAGACCTTTCCGTCTTCTACTTTTCGATAAGGAGTTTCAATAAAACCAAGTGAATTGATTTTTGCAAAAACACATAACGAAGATATTAAACCAATGTTTGGACCTTCAGGTGTTTCAATTGGACATAAACGTCCATAATGCGTATAGTGAACGTCACGAACCTCGAATCCAGCGCGTTCTCTCGAAAGACCACCGGGACCAAGTGCAGACAATCTTCTCTTATGAGTCATTTCTCCTAATGGATTCGTTTGATCCATAAATTGAGAAAGCTGATTCGTTCCGAAGAATGAATTTATGACTGATGATAAAGTTTTAGAGTTGATAAGATCTATTGGTGTGAAAACTTCATTATCACGAACATTCATACGCTCACGAATTGTTCTAGCCATACGAGCTAAACCAACTCCAAATTGATTGCATAATTGTTCACCAACAGTTCTAACCCGACGATTACTTAAGTGGTCGATATCATCTACGTCTGCATTTGAGTTAATTAATTGAATCAAATACTTAATAATTGCAATGATATCTTCTTTTGTCAAAGTTCTAACATCGCTGTTAGACATACTTCCAAATAATTTTTTATTGATTCTGTAACGACCAACTTCTCCTAAATCATAACGTTTATCGGAGAAGAACAATTTATCGATTACATCACGAGCAGTAGCTTCATCTGGTGGATCAGAATTACGTAACTGACGATAAATATGACTTACAGCATCTTTTTCTGTATTACAAGGATCTTTTTGTAATGTATTATAAATGATTGAGAAATCAGAACTTGCCAATCCTTCTTTATGTATAAAGATAGTTTTAATTCCTGATTCAACAATTAAATCTATATGATCATTGGTTAAAATCACTTCACGCTCAACAATAATTGCGTTACGTTCAATCGAAACAACTTCTCCTGTAGCTTCATCAACAAAATCTTCAACCCAAGAATTTAAAACTCTTGCGGCAATTTTTCTTCCGACAACTTTTTTCAGAGCAGTTTTTGATACTTTTACTTCTTCAGCTAAATCAAAAATTTCTAAAATTGAACGGTCGTCTTCGAAGCCTATAGCACGAAGTAAAGTTGTTACTGGTAATTTTTTCTTACGATCAATGTACGCATACATCACGTTGTTGATATCAGTTGTAAACTCAATCCATGAACCTTTAAAAGGAATAACACGTGCTGAATAAAGTTTAGAACCATTAGCATGAACGCTTTGACCAAAAAATACACCAGGTGAACGATGTAACTGTGATACGATAACACGCTCTGCACCATTTATAATAAATGTACCACGAGGTGTCATATACGGAATTGTTCCAAGATAAACATCTTGAATTACCGTATCAAAATCTTCGTGTTCCGGATCGGAACAATATAATTTAAGCTTAGCTTTCAGAGGAACGCAATAAGTTAAACCTCTGTCAATAGCTTCCTCAATCGTATAGCGAGGAGGATCTATTTGAAAATCAACAAATTCGAGATGGAAATTATTTCGTGTATCTGTAATTGGAAAGTTCTCTTGGAAAACTTTATATAATCCTTCGTCTCTTCTTTCATCAGGATTTGAATCTATCTTGAAAAATTCATAGAAAGATTTTAACTGAATTTCAAGAAAATCAGGATATTCAAGTTGATTTTTTGCAGATGCGAAACTAATTCTTGGCTTATTCATAATTTTAACAGAAAAATATTGAACTTAAAAATAACAATAAAAGGTTTAAGCCTCATAAGTAAGGCTTAAACCTGAAATCTTCTCTAAAGAAGCGTTTTATTTAAGTTCAACTTCTGCTCCAGCTTCAACAAGTTTTGCTTTTAATGATTCAGCTTCTTCTTTAGATGCTCCTTCTTTAACTGCTTTAGGTGCAGCATCTACTAGATCTTTTGCTTCTTTCAATCCTAAACCTGTTAATTCTTTTACAAGTTTAACAACGTTTAATTTAGCTGCTCCAGCATTTTTTAAGATAACATCGAAAGATGATTTTTCTTCAGCTGCTGCCGCACCACCCGCTGCAGGAGCTGCTGCTACTGCTACTGCTGCAGCTGCAGGTTCGATACCGTATTCGCTTTTTAGAATGTCGGCTAATTCATTTACTTCCTTTACAGTTAAATTAACTAACTGTTCTGCTAACGCTTTAATATCTGCCATTTTTGTATGATTTTAATTAATTATATACTATTTATTATTCCTTTAATTTTTATTGGCTATTGAGCCCTTTCTTGAAGCGTTTTAACTACGCCACCAAGAATATTTTTTCCTGATTGTAATTGACCCAAAACTGTCTTAACAGGCGATTGTAAAAGAAGTACAATATCACCAATAAGTTCGTTTTTAGATTTAATATTAGCAAGAGCTTCGAGACTTGTATCTCCAACATAAACACATTCCTCAACATATGCTGCTTTTAAAACAGGTTTTTCTTTGCCTTTTGATCTTATTTCTTTAATCAACTTAGCAGGGATATTACCTGTATCACATAACATTATTGATGATGTTCCTTTTAATGCAGGATAAATGCTATCAAAATCGCCACCTTTAATTTCAAGTGCTTTTCTTAGCAATGTATTTTTAACCATTACTAATTTAACACCTTTTTCAAAGCATAATCTTCTTAAATTGCTTGTATCAGCAGCATTTAATGAAGCAATATCAACTACATAAAAATGGTTACTACTATTAAGCTTTTCAACTAAATCAGCAACTATTGCTTTTTTATCGTCAATGGTTTTCATTTCTTGTGTACCTTCCGTTTTTAATCAATTATTATTGAAAAGACCTTACATCAAGTTGTAAACCAGGACTCATTGTTGAAGAGATATAAATACTCTTAATATAAGTTCCTTTTGCCGATGTAGGCTTTAGCTTGTTAATTGTACTCATGAATTCACGAGCATTGTCAGCAATTTTTTCAGGATCAAAAGAAATTTTACCTACAGTACTGTGTACAATACCATATTTATCAACTTTAAAGTCAATTTTACCAGCTTTCACTTCTTTAACTGCTTTGCCAACTTCTAAAGTTACTGTACCACTTTTAGGGTTTGGCATTAATCCGCGAGGACCAAGGACTTTTCCTAATGCACCAACTTTAGCCATAACTGTAGGAGTACAAATAATAACATCAATATCTGTCCATCCTCCTTTAATTTTCTCGATGAAATCATCCAAACCAACATAATCAGCTCCAGCTTCTTTTGCTTCAGCTTCTTTGTCAGGAGTACATAATGCAAGCACTCGTACATTCTTTCCGGTACCGTGTGGTAAAGTTACTACACCACGAACCATTTGATTTGGCTTCTTTGGATCTACTCCAAGTCTTACATCGAGGTCAACTGACGCATCAAATTTTGTTGTGCTGATTTCTTTCAACACTTTAGATGCTTCCTCTAAAGTATACACTTTTCCGGGTTCAATTTTCCCAAGTGCTAATTTTCTGTTTTTTGTAAGTTTTGCCATTTTATATAACTATGTTCTATATTACTTAACCATGTATGCAGGCACATCACCTTCGATAGTGATACCCATACTACGAGCTGACCCAGCTACCATTGATACAGCAGATTCTACAGTAAAGCAATTTAAATCAGGCATTTTTGCTTTAGCAATTTCTTCTACTTGACTCCAAGTTACTTTTCCAACTTTCTTTCTGTTTGGTTCTGCCGATCCTTGCTTAACCTTTGCTGCTTCAATTAATTGAACTGCAACAGGAGGAGTTTTAATGATAAAAGTAAATGACTTATCAGCATAAACAGTGATAATCACAGGTAATACTTTTCCCATTTGATCTTGAGTTCTTGCATTAAATTGTTTGCAAAACTCCATAATGTTAACACCCTTAGAACCCAGAGCCGGACCAACTGGAGGTGAAGGGTTTGCAGATCCACCTTTTATTTGAAGTTTAACATATCCGGTTATTTCTTTCGCCATAACACTTTATTAATTTATTGTTCCTTTTCTACTTGACTAAAATTCAACTCCACAGGCGTTTTTCTACCAAAGATTTTAACACTTACTTTCAGTTTTTTCTTTTCTTCATTAATCTCTTCGATAATTCCAGAAAAACTGTTAAATGGTCCATCTGTTACTTTAACCATTTCACCAATAACATAAGTAAAGCTTGGTTCTTCTTCCTTTTCTGCGAGCTCATCAACTTTTCCTAACATTCGATAAACTTCAGACATTCTTAAAGGTACAGGTTCACCGCCTTTTTCAGTACCTAAAAATCCGATTACACCATTGATATTTTTTAGAATATGAGGTACCTCTCCTACAAGATTGGCCTCAATCATGATATAACCAGGGAAATAATTACGTTCCTTGCTAATTTTTTTTCCGTTACGTAATTGATAAACCTTTTCGGTAGGGATTAAAACCCTAGTAATATAATCTTGAATATTATGTCTAATAATTTCATGATCAATAAGCTCTTTTATTTTTTTTTCTTTACCACTTATTGCCCTAACGACATACCATTTCTTTTGCGAATCACTCATCGTAGTATATTATTCTAATATTTTATAAATTACATCTTTCATCAAATGAGTGAAAGTTGTATCCATTACTAATAAAATTACCGCAAATATAAGAGTCGTTACCAACACTATAATCGCACTACTTTGTAATTCTTTCCAAGTCGGCCAAGAAACTTTATTAACTAATTCGTTGTATGCTTCTTGTATGTATGTTTTAAGTCCCATGATTCTATTTTCATTATGCACGGGAGGAGAGACTCGAACTCCCGACTCCCGGTTTTGGAGACCGGTGCTCTACCAAACTGAGCTACACCCGTATATAATGGATTGATAGATAAACTATCAATCCATATTATATTGCATTTATATTATTCAATAATTTCAGTTACTTGACCAGCTCCAACTGTTCTTCCACCTTCACGAATAGCAAAACGTAGACCTTGGTTGATAGCAACTGGTGCTAATAATTGAACTGTAATTGTGATGTTATCACCAGGCATTACCATTTCAACTCCGTCAGGAAGAACGATTTCTCCAGTAACGTCAGTTGTTCTGATATAGAACTGAGGACGATATTTATTATGGAATGGAGTATGACGTCCACCTTCTTCTTTTTTCAACACATAAATTTCTGCTTTGAATTTTACGTGAGGAGTAATCGATTTAGGTTTACAAATAACCATACCACGACGAATATCTTTTTTATCAACACCACGAAGTAATAAACCAGCGTTGTCACCAGCTTCTCCTTGATCAAGTAATTTACGGAACATTTCAACACCTGTTACTACAGATGCTTTATCGCTTCCGAAACCAATAATTTGAACTTCATCACCAGTATGGATAATACCTGCTTCGATACGACCTGTAGCTACAGTACCACGACCTGTGATAGAGAACACGTCTTCAACTGGCATAAGGAATGGTTTATCAACATCTCTGGTTGGAATTGGAATCCAAGCATCAACAGCATCCATTAATTCTTGAATTTTAGCTTCCCATTTTGGTTCAGCATTCAATCCACCTAATGCTGATCCACGAATAATAGGAGTATTAGCTCCATCAAATTCATAGAAATCAAGTAGGTCACGGATTTCCATTTCAACGATTTCTAAAAGTTCTTCATCGTCAACCATGTCAACTTTATTCATGAAAACAACAACTTTAGGTACGTTTACCTGACGTGCTAAAAGAATGTGTTCACGAGTTTGTGGCATAGGACCATCAGTAGCTGCTACTACTAGAATTGCACCGTCCATTTGAGCAGCACCTGTAACCATGTTTTTTACATAGTCAGCGTGACCTGGACAGTCAACGTGCGCATAGTGGCGATTTTCTGTTTGATATTCAACGTGAGCAGTATTGATTGTAATACCTCTTTCTTTTTCTTCTGGAGCGTTATCGATTGAATCGAAATCTCTTTTTTCAGCAAAACCTTTTTTTGCTAAATAAGTAGTGATTGCTGCAGTTAAGGTAGTTTTACCATGGTCAACGTGTCCGATAGTACCAATGTTTACGTGTGGTTTCGATCTATCAAATTTTTCTTTAGCCATTATTTTAGAATTTAATTATTTATTACGTTTAACTTATTTACTTTAATATCCTTCTTTTTTTATTGAGCCGATGACGGGAATTGAACCCGTGACCTCTTCCTTACCAAGGAAGTGCTCTACCCCTGAGCTACATAGGCAAAGCCATCATTATCCAATTTTATCATTCAAAATTGGACTGCAAATTTATCACTATTTAGTTAATTACAAAACTTTTTTGTAATTTTATTTAGCGCTCTTTGTTTTTCGTTTTTTCAATTTGTTTTTTCAATGCATCTACAGCTAAATCAATTGATTCTTCGAATGATTTGCTTTCTTTCTTTGCAAATAATTCATTGCCTGGTAGTAAAACTTTTACTTCAGCAATTTTATTTTCAACGGTTTGTGCGTTATCTACACGAAAAAAAACTTCTGCATTTACAATATGATCGCTAAACTGAGTTAATTTTGAAACTTTGGCTGTTGCAAAATCAAGCAATTTTTTATCAGCTTTGAAGCTTACGGCATGAACTTTAATTTCCATTTTATATTGTATTAATATTTATCACTAATTTCTCGGATGAGCTTGTTTATATACATTCTTAATCTTTTCAAATGTATTGTGAGTGTAAATTTGTGTTGCTGCCAAATTTGCATGACCTAAAAGTTCTTTTACTGCATTTAAGTCGGCACCATTATTTAACAGGTGTGTTGCAAAAGAATGTCTAAGAACATGGGGACTTTTTTTATTTACAGTCGTTATTTGTTCTAAATATTTATTTACAACGCGATATACAAATTTATTGTAAACCTTCTCTCCTTTTTCTGTTAAAAACAAAAAATCATTTTTAAGATCTTGTTCCTCTTGTATTGAAATATACTGTTTTATTTCAGTCAAAATCCCTGTATATATAGGAATAATTCTTTCTTTATTCCTTTTGCCTAATACCTTGATTGTTGAATTATAAAAATCAATATCGCACTTTTTTATATTAACCAATTCGCTTAACCGAATTCCAGTCGCATAAAATAATCCTAGAATTACTCTATCTCTTTTCCCTGAAAGTCCTTCGTCAAATTGAATGTTTGAAAAAAGGTTTTCCATTGATTCTTGACTCATGAAAACTGGTAATTCCTTATTTTGTTTGAGTCTTGACAATGTTTCGACTGGACTTTTTTCAATTATTTCCAATCTTTTCAAATACTTAAAGAACGCTTTTAATGCTGTGAGTTTCCGATTAATGGATCGTGAACTTAATTGTTCTTTTGATAACTCTGCAATCCATGATCGTACAACTCGATCTGTTATTTTAACGGCATCGAACTCTCCTTGTGTTGACTCTACAAATAAAATAAATTGCGATAAATCAACATCGTATGAAACTACCGTATTTTTTGAATATCGTTTCTCATACTCCAAATACCGAAGAAATTCGATTTTGCCCATACGATGGGCGCATTAAATAACTTCTTCTTGTTCTTGTATATGCTGACGATAAACAGCTTTAATAATCGTTTCTCTTCTTGCTACAGAAGGTTTTTTGAACGCCTGACGTGCACGTAATTCTTTTACAACGCCTGTTTTTTCGAATTTTCTCTTAAATTTCTTTAAGGCTCTGTCAATGTTCTCGCCTTCTTTTACTGGTACAATAATCATACTTAATAATTTAATATTTTGTGTTACAAAATGGGTGGCAAATTTATAAATATAGATTCACTTTTCAAACTTTTTACATCTTTTTTTTCGTGAATCGTTTTTTATCTCTACATCTAAGGATTTGAATAAGTCCTTCACGATTCATTTTCTCCAGTATTTGCAAAAAATGAATCTATTATCTTTAGGAGTAATTGGGTATCAATTGGTTTAGTCAACACATCATTAAATCCACTTGAAAGGATTCGTTCCCGTTCATTTATAACAATGAATGCTGATTGTGCTATAATTGGCACGGTTTGATTAAATGCTCTGATTCGAGATACGGCATCGTAACCTGAAATATCGGGCATTCTTAAATCCATCAACACAAGATGGGGTTGATATTGGCGACAAAGATCTACGGCTTGTAAACCATTTTTAACGTAAATCAGGTTTAGTCCAAACGGCTTTAATATTTCATTAAATAGCGTGTGATTTATTTCCTGATCGTCGACAATGAGGATTGTTTTGCCTCTCCATTTAGAAGTATTGATTGAGCCTTTACTGTTATTGCGTTCATATGGAATTGTAAAATGAAAGGTAGAACCTTTCCCTTCTTCAGATTCAACCCACATTCGTCCTCCGAGTATACCGACCAAACTTTTCGATAAAGAAAGTCCTAATCCGGTTCCCTGGAAAAATTTTTCTTTTGATTCTAATTTTGTAAAGTTGTTAAAAATAGCTTCATATTGATTTTTTTCGATTCCAATGCCGGTATCCTTAACATAAAATTCGATTTCGGGATGTTTCGGTCTTGCGTCGGTGTATACTCCTCCGACAATGATATGTCCATGATTTGTATATTTTATAGCATTGTCTATCAAATTATTGATAATCTGCAACAACCTAAATTCATCAACATAAACGAGTTCATTTATCAAACGTGGATCAACATCAATTTTTAATTCTATTTGTTTTCCTTCTAATACGATTACCGATTCAAAGGTGTTTTTTAATTCTAATAACATCAAATTAACATCGCATTCTTTCTTGTTAATTGTGATTTGACCGGTTTGAACTTTCGATAAATCAATAATATTTTCAATCATTTTGACCAACATTTCGCCATTTGATTTAATCATATTTATGTATTTCATTTTATTTTCATCGGAAATTGAGGGGAATGATAATAAATCTGCAAATCCGATAATAGCATTCATTGGCGTTCTGATTTCGTGACTGATATTTGCAAGAAACGCTGTTTTAAGACTGTCTGATTCATCTGCCTTGCGTAATGCTTGTTTTAATTCACGAGTTCGTTGATTGACCATTTGTTCCAAATTATTTTTATGAACTTCGAGCTCGGTTTGTTGTTTTGCGAGAACTTCATTTTGGTCAGTAATTTGCTCGTTTTGAATCATAATTTTACCTGCTTGACGAACGATTTCTTCGTTTCGTAATTCAAGTTCTAGGGTTCGTTCCTTAATTTTGATTTCTAACTCATCTTTTGATTTCGCAATTTGTATTGTTTTATATCGAAGATAAGAAAATATGGATAAGAAAAATACGATGAATATCAGTATGTAAAACCATGTTGTTTTCCAAAACGGTGGATTTACAATTATCTTTAATTCTTTATAATTGTCGCACCATTTACCGTCTCCATTTGTTGATTTTATTCTTAGGGTATATACTCCGGGAGATAATTGTGCATAGGTAATATTTCTTCGTCGAGAATCGGTATAAGTCCAATCTTTATCAAGACCTTCGAGCATATACGCAAACTTTAATTTATTGGAATTTGCCAAATCGATAGCAGTAAAATCGAACGAAATTACATTTAAATTGTAGGGAATTACGATTTGCGATGTAAGGGAAATATCTTTTTCTAGAATCGATTGCCCTTTTACAATCGATCCACTTTTTACTTCCTGGTTGTAAACATAAAAATTGGTTATGATCACAGTAGGGATTGTTTTTGCGGACTTTATATCGCGAGGATCGAAAATGTTTATACCATTCACGCCACCAGTCATTATTTTCCCATCAAAAGTTAGTAAAATGGTTTGAGGAGTATAAGTATTGCTTATCAAACCATCATTAACATCATATCTTTTTATGGAATTATCAGTAGGATTTAATTGACATAATCCATTAATTGTTGTTATCCATAATTTATTATTGGAATCAAAGGCTACACCGTTAACAACATCATTTGAAAGTCCATTTTTTTCAGTAATACCTTCACATAATTTTGAAGGTATTTGCATTTTTATGATTCCATTTCCTTGAGTCGCAATCCAAAGAATATTTTTGTCTTTATTTTGACACATGCTGAATATTGCATTGTTTTCAAGGAAATAAGAAAACGATCCATGCTTTTTGTCTAAAAGAGCTAATCCGCTTCCATAGGTTCCAACCCATATGTTTTGCATCAAATCTTCATATACACAAAATGCTACATTTTTTTGAGGATCATCGCTTATGGTGTAATGTGTAAATGTTTTTGTGATTGGATTAAATTTATTAAGTCCTCCTCCCCAGGTTCCTAACCACATTACTCCACTTCGATCCATAATAATATCATGAACAGCATCATTTGACAAGGATCCGGGTTGATTGTTATATCTATAATTTACAATGGTTTTAGTCGATAAATTCATAACATCAACACCTTCTCCATCGGTTCCTATCCATAAATTATTTTGTTTATCTTTTTGCAGTGAAATAATTGTATTGCCACTAACTACCGGATGAGTTTTGGTTGTATATTGAATGAGTTGTTCTTTATTTTTATCGTAATAGTACAATCCACTACCATAGGTTCCAATCCACCAACAATTTGGTCTGTCTTCAATAAATGATGCTATTCGTGTTTTGAATAAAACTTTTCGTATTTCTTCATTATTTGATAACTGTTTGAAATTTTGCTTTTGCATGTTTAATTTATTCAAACCTTTATCTTCACTACCTGCCCATATAATACCTTCTCTGTCTTTAAAAACACAGAGAATTGAATTTGAATTTAAGCTATTGGCATTTTCTCCGTTATATTTTATAAAATTAATCTCTTTGGTTTTAAGATTAAAAACATCGATTCCACCACCTCTTGTAGCCAACCAGGCTGTTGTGTCATTTTCGAAGAAAATATCCCAAATAATATTATTTGACAGTGAATTTAAATCTTCTGATTGTTTATTAATTCGTTGAAATAAATTAGTCTTTTTATTGAACAGATTCAATCCTCCCAAATAAGTACCTATCCATAGGTTATTAAATTTATCTTCTTTTATACACATTACAACATTGTTTGAAAGTGTATTTTGATTTGATGGATTTGACTTATAATGAATAAATTCAGCACTTTGATTTTTTAATAAATCGAGGCCTCCTCCATCGCTACCAACCCACACATTGCCGGCTTTGTCAACATATACAGCTCTGATATTATTGTTTGATAACGATTTCTGATTTTGAGGATTGTTAGTAAAGCGAGTAAACTTTTTACTATAGGGATTATATTTATTCAAACCACCTCCATAGGTTCCAATCCAAAGATTATCATTCGAATCTTCGCAAATGGCATAAACATCATTACTGCTTATTGAATTTTCATTTTTGTCATCGTGAATGAAACTTTCAAATGAATCAGATTCTTTTTTATAGCGCAACAAACCACCTCCTGCTGTCCCAACCCATAAAACGCCGTGTTTATCAACAAGAAGAGCTTTAATACGATTATTAGTTAAACCATTTTGTTCTTGTTCGTACGATTTATAGACCTTAAATGAATATCCATCATACCGATTTAATCCATTTTGTGTGCCTACCCATAGAAATCCTGTTGAATCTTGAACGATACAATTGACCGCCGGATGAGATAATCCATATTGCGCATCCAAATGGTCGAATATATAATCTTTATTTTGTGAATATACACAGAATGAGATTATTATATATAGAGATAGAAATATGAGCTTTTTCATTGTAGAAAGTATTAAAATATAAAATTGGTTTCTAATAACCCTAAAAATATGAATTTATTCGTATAATGTCCTTTTTCTCTCGTATTAAGTCTTTGATTACAGAACGATTACAGAACCCATTAAATGTTATATTAGCAATATTACTAATTTTTTGTCGGAATTATACCAGTCTTGTAAGTGTTTTTTCTGTTTTGATTTTTTATTTACGCTTAATTTTATTTGCATGCATACTAAATAATTAATAATTCAGTTACATTTACAATTGAATATTTTTGAACTTTTTGATTTAAAATATTCTAAAATTATTGTTAAAATTTCACGAATGCATTGAAAGACATGAAACGAACAATCTATACACTCACTATTTTATTAATTTTCAATTTCTTATTTGCATTTTCATCAAATGCCCAAATTCTAAATCCAATAAAATGGTCTGTTTCTATACAGCATTTACAAGATTCAGAATACAAAATCGAATATGCTGCTGAAGTAAAAAAGCCGTGGCATTTATATTCATACGATATTGCAGAAGGAGGGCCAATACCTACGTCTTTTCATATTAAAGACAAAAAAATCAAGACGATAGGAAATATATCAACAAACATCAAAGCAACAGAAGTGTTTGATTCTATGTTTGTTATGAAACTCAAATATTTTACTAAAAATGTACGTTTTTCACAAATTATAGACATTCCTCAAACACCTATCGACATAAATGGTTATGTTGAATACATGGCTTGCGATGACAAACAATGCCTTCCTCCCGATCAATATCAATTTACGATTCATATTAATAAAGAGAATACTTCAAAAAGCGACATTTCTCAACCAATTCATGTTGATTCAACAAAAAACGAAACTAAAAATCCAGAAACCCTAACCAGTCAGAAAGTAGCATCTTCAACTGTTATTAACCCAATTAATCATAAAGATAGCAAAGGATTTTGGCTGATTTTTATTGGAGGCTTTTTAGGTGGTCTGTTGGCAATTCTTACGCCTTGTGTTTTTCCCATGATTCCACTAACGGTAAGTTTCTTTATGAAACGTGGTCGAAAAAAGAAAGAATTATGGAATGCAATTTTATATGGACTATCAATAATTGTCATTTATGTTGGACTCGGTTTTTTTATAACCTTATTTTTTGGTCCCGATGCGATGAATATTTTATCGACAAGTCCGTGGTTTAACACCTTTTTGTTCATATTATTAGTTGTTTTTGCTGCTTCATTTTTTGGTGCATTTGAGCTTCAATTACCCAGCAGTTGGACAAATTATTTTGATAAAAAAGCAGACACAACTTCGGGAATTGTCAGCATTTTCTTTATGGCATTTACCCTCGGATTGGTTTCTTTTTCGTGTACCGGTCCTATTATCGGCACATTATTGGTAGAAGCTGCAACATCAGGAAGTACGGCAGGTCCACTCATCGGAATGTTCGGTTTTTCTCTTGCCCTTGCACTTCCCTTCACGTTATTTGCAATTTTCCCATCATGGTTACACAAACTACCTCGTTCAGGAAGTTGGCTCAATACCGTTAAAGTTGTTTTAGGATTTTTAGAATTAGCATTATCACTTAAATTTTTATCTACGGCCGATTTGGCAGCTCACTGGAATATTCTACCACGTGAAACATTTTTATCATTATGGATAATTATTTTTGCTCTCTTGGGTATTTATCTCTTGGGTTTAATCAAATTTGCTCACGATGATGATGACTCCCGAATATCTGTTACCCGACTATTTAGTGCAATCATTTCACTCTCCTTTGCACTTTATATGATACCCGGTTTATGGGGAGCACCACTAAAAGCGGTAAGTGCATTTTCACCTCCTCAAGCTACACAAGATTTTGATTTATTTACAAATACCATTTCAACTCAAAAAACAGAAATCCATCACAAGAAAAACAGTGCATTGTTTCATTGTCCATTGAATCTTAATTGCTTCTTTGATTACGAAGAAGGGATGCAATATGCAAAAGAGAATCACAAACCGGTTATAATTGATTTTACCGGACATGGATGTGTTAATTGTCGAAAAATGGAATCGTCTGTCTGGTCTGATAAAAAGGTGCTGAATATGCTTGCAAACGACTATGTTTTGATTTCATTATATGTTGACGACCGAACCGAACTTCCTCTTTCGGAACAAAAAGATGTAAAAATTGGGAATACGACAAAATATATCAGTACGATAGGCAACAAATGGAGTGCTTTTCAGTCTATTACGTTTGGCACAAACTCGCAACCATATTATGTTTTACTTGACAACAATGGCAAACTTTTAACACAGCCAACGGCATTTGATTTAGATATTGATAATTATGTCCGTTTTTTGGAAAGTGGTCTTTCAGAGTATAAAAAACGTTAATTTTATTCTTGTTTGTTAATCGCAGAACGAATTTTAATTTCATTGATTAAGATACGTTCATCGGGTATTTCATTAATTTGAAGATATGATCCCAAACCTTGTTTAGCCATATCTTTTAGCATGGTTATAACTGTTTTCACCTCGGCAAAACCAACAATCGACAAGATTGTTCCTTCTGTAGCTTTCGATGCTATTAATGAAGCTATTTGTTCCGGAGACTGATTTATACCATTAAATTCTCCATCGGTTGCAAGAATAACAATATTATTGGCATTTGCTTTAAAATGTTTTTGTGCAATGGCATAAGCAGTACCTAACCCTTTTACGCCATCGGTAAAGCCCGTTGGATGAATTGTGTCGATAGCTACAATAATTTGCTGATGAGCATTTCCGGGAATTGATTCAAATAATACTTGCGATTGAGTATTGTACAATACAACACTAACCATATCATTATCTCTCAATGCATTTACCAAAACAGACATACACTTCTTCAACCGATCAAAACGTTGATTCTGCTGCATCGATTTTGATATATCAAGAAGGAAAACAATATTGTTTGGTTGATATAAATTCTTCGGTAACTCTTCTGTTGTATTTTGATTATTCTCCTTGTTTTGGGTAATGATTGGCTGATTTATGGGCAATGCTTGTGGTTTTGATTCATCAGATATTTGTTTTGCTGGTGGCAGATTTTTTTTCAATTTTGGAATTTCAAAAAACAAAATTGGTGCTGTTTTGGGAATTTGCTTTGAAAACACAACAGTTCGGTACCCCGGTGCCGAAAGCTGAATATCATACATTCCGATAGGTAATTCTGCAACCTTTTTACCATCCTTTCCACAAACAAAATCGATTTGTTTCCCATTTGTATAGCAAAAAAAGGAACACGCGACATTAGGAACCGGCTGTTTTGTCAATGAATCGACCACTCTTACCTCGCGTTTATTCATATTGTGAACATCGGGATAACAATTATTGACAGATAAAATATTCCCTTTTATGGTGAGTTTTATCGGTTCGTCAGTCACATTTAACGTAACAAAAATATCTTGCTGAAACGGCCCCAATTGATTTGACTCGTAACTTACATAAAGAATACCCGTATCGCCGGGAGCCACAAAAGTATGAGCATACGATATACGAACCTCATAAACCGCTTTGACAGTTAAAATAGCAACCGGTTTTGTTGTTTTGTTTACAAATAAAAAACCTGTTTGCTGAAATTGAGTACTTGGCATATCGCCCCAATCGTACTGATATTTAAGAAACAAAACATTATTTGTTTGTGCAGATGAATTTAATGCAAGAACCAATAGAATCAAACCAACAAAAAAAGCTTTCATTTTAATCAAAGTATTTAAGATTTTAAAAGTATTAAATTCCCTATTTCAAACCAAATTAAGAATAAGTAATCTATTCCGCATTTTTTTTGAAACAGACAAATGTAAAATTTCTATATTTGCCTATAAATCTGTTGAAGTGTAATCACAATTTTTTATGGAATCTCAGCAACAAGAAACTGATTTCGATAAACTGTTTGCCGAAATTTATAGCAAGCATTACAATGAGTTGTGTATTTATGCTCAACGATTTTTAAAAGACAACGACGAATCCGAAGAAATTGTTCAAGAAATTATATTTAAACTTTGGGAACAACGAGAACAACTGGAAACAGTGAAATCGCTTCGATCTTATTTATATCGTTCGGTACATAATCGATGTATAAATTACATCAAACATATACAACACAAGAATAAATATTCGGACAAAGCCTGGATTGAAATGAAAAAAATAGAATTAGAGGCTGCAGAAGAATATAATAATAAAGAACTTGAAGAAAAAATGAATACAGCAATAGATGGTTTACCACAACGCTGTAAGGAAGTATTTCAACTAAGCCGATTTGAAGGTAAAAAGAACAAAGAAATTTCAGAACATTTGGGAATATCGGTAAAAGCTGTTGAAGCAAATATAACACGGGCATTGACCACATTGCGAGAAAATTTAAATAAGTATTTAAAAGTTGAGATGGTAATTATCATTTTTGCATATTTTCTGAAACAGATGTAGGGTATATGCACAAATAACTGTCTACTGAGAAAAACAAATAAAATGGTACATCTTGAATTAATAGGAAAATATCTTTCGAAAGAAAGTACTCCTCATGAGAATGAGCAACTGCTCTCGTGGATTCAAGCTAATCCGGAAAACAAGCTTGAATTCATTGAACTTTGTAATATATGGAATGCAACATCAATAAATAAACCAACATATAATCACGTAAAAGCATACAATCAGTTTCGAGAAAGAACACAACAAAATGCGGTTGTGAAAATGTCAAAACCAACAAAATCAGTATGGAAAACTATTGGTAAATACTCAATACCAGTGGCTGCCGCATTAATGTTGACTCTTGGCGCACTATATCTTTTCAAGCCATCTCCGGAGTTGACACGTTATGCTAATACAACTAAAAACATAAAGACGGTTAAATTACCTGATGGATCAACAGCATACTTAAATCAAGGAGCAACACTAACAGCTCCAACAGAATTCGACAACAAAACACGTTCGGTTTCAATGACCGGAGTTGTATTTTTTGAAGTCGAAAAAAACAAGCAAAAGCCCTTTATTATTGGAATTGGGAATGGAACTGTTACCGTTAAAGGAACCTCTTTTAATGTAGATTACGACAGTATTCAAGCAAAATGCAACGTAATTGTCAATACAGGAACAGTCGTTTTAGCTTCAAATACCAACAAATCGGTAACACTTACCAAAAATGAAAAAGGTTTTATTGACCTAAAGAAAGACTATGTCGTGGAATCAATAAACAACGATGTAAACTACTTGTCGTGGAAAACGGGCATACTTACCTTTAAAAACACAAACTTTGTCCAAGTGTGTAAAGATTTGGAACGTCACTATGGTGTTACAATTTCATACCCTACTGATTTAGACAAAAATCTGGCATTAACGGCTACGTTCGATCATGAAACAATTGAATCGTCTTTAAAAATACTAGAATTGACATTTAATGTAACAATTGAAAAACAAAATTCTATATTTGTAGTTAGAAAGTAAACTTAATGTTTAATCTAACGAATCAAACCACCAATGTTTAAAAAAGTACTTTTTTTAGTTAGCGTACTTCAAATAATGACATTGGTGGTTTGTTTTTCCCAAACGGCACATCTTGCCAAAAAGATTAGCATCTCAGTCAAAAACGAAAAATTAGAGACAGTTTTGGGTATTATTGAAAAGAAAGGAAATTTCACCTTTTCATACAATACAGCAATTTTCAATTCTGACGAACAATATACTCTTTCCGTCTCAAATAAAAGCATTTACGATATACTATCTTCGCTATTGGGGAATAAATACAATTTTACTGAATTTAAAAATCAAGTACTAATCTCGATTCGTAAAGGAGAATTACCCGAAAAACAAAAACGAATAAATACTAAGATCAAGATTGACAGTATTTATGTAATAAAAACAGATTCACAACACATCAAGATTAACGATACTGTGCATGTTTCTGTAACCGACACGATTCAAGTCTATGATACAATTATTGTATCGAAAAATCAAAAATCAAAAGAAAAAAGTAATCTGTCAGTCTCTGTAAATTTTTCTCAATCAACAATATCAGCCACCGAATTTACAAACACAAAAAACAACGCTTCGTTGGTTGACTTTATCAAGTCGAGTGAAGATTCATATTCTTCGCTTTCATATGGGATGGCTTTTGATTATACTTTATCAAAACTGAGAATGGGTTTGGGTATAAACGTCTCAGAATTGAAAAAACCGGTGCATTATTCATACGAAAAGGAATATTTCGACTACAATAATTTATATACAGACAGCTCTTATTCGTGGGAATATAAAACCATTTTAACGTATTACAAATTTAAAGACGGAGACACTGTAAGAATACCGTTAATAGATTCAAACATTATCGTAAAGACATTTACACACGCTAAACATATCGTTGAAAAAAACAACATTGCATATACCAATAGCATTAAAACAATATGTATTCCGTTAACTGTTGGATATCCGATAAAAATCACAAATAAAAGTTTGTTTATCCCTTCTTTTCAATTAAACACTTATTTTGTAACACAAGTTAAGGGTTATTTCTATGATATTAATAAAGAAACACTCAACGCCATCAACAAACAATCGGTTCGAAGCATTTTATTCTCGTCCGGATTTTCATTTCGCTATGAATATGCAATCCATTCAAATGCAACATTTTACATTGAACCAACCATCAGTCAATTCGTAAACACCATTTATAATGACCATCGGAAAATTAATGAACGAATGGCCATCAGTTCAATTTCATTTGGATTAAGAACACATTTATTTGAAAAATGAGCAGAACATTCACCGTTTTGATAAAATTACTTTTGTTACTCTTTGTAATACAAGGACATGCGCAAAATACTAAAATATCGGGAGGCTTTGCTCATTCATTATTTTTGTGCGAAAATGGAAAAGTTTTTTCATGGGGAAATAATACTTACGGACAATTGGGTCGCGATGAAAGTACACAAGAAGATATCAATCCTGATATTGTACAAAACTTAAATAATGTAGTGGCAATTGATGCAGGGAAAGGCAATTTTTCGATGGCATTAACCAATGATAGCACACTATGGACATGGGGACAAAATAATCAATGGCAATTAGGAACAGACGCATTTTGTTCACCAAACAATTCATGTACCTCAACAGCACAACCTCAACACGTTTTGGGTGGAGAAACCGGCGATAGCATTTTACAGCACGTCATTGCTTTTTGTGCAGGTCTGACACAATCCTATGCTCTATTAAAAAGCGGAGAAGTTGTGGCATGGGGAGATAATTATTACGGTCAATTAGGAAATGGAAATACAACCAGAGAAAAATTCCCTGTATATGTAAGAAAAAGTGATGGAAGTCATTTGCAAAACATTGTATACATAGCTGCTGGAGCATTTTTTGGTATTGCAATTACAGCCGATGGTAAAGTTTGGGGTTGGGGCAAAAATTCAGAAAATGAATTGGGATGTGGCAATAAGCTCAATCATTCCTATGCCATACAAATACTGAATGACCAACAAAATTTATTATCAAATATAGCACAAGCGAGCTGTGGATTTAAACACGCTTTGTTCCTTACAAAAACTGGCGAAGTATATGGAACTGGCGACTATTTAGGGTCTAATAGTTTTGATTCGAAAATATACTATTCAACCGTTTCTTATGCCAAAAAGATAGACGATTTGAATGCGATTACAAGTATTGCATGTGGTTTTTCACACAATATTGTAATAAAAAAAATAGGAAGCATTTCCACCGTATTATCATGGGGTGACAATAAAAACATTTCGGGTACGGCATTAAGTAATGGAGGACAATTAGGCATTGGCAACGATAGCATTATTCACTCTTTTACACCGGTTTCTGTATTAAACAGTAATGGTTCTCAAATTGAAAATGTAACCAGTATTTCAGCAAGCAATGGCAATTGTTTTATCTTTACCAAAAATGAAATTACCGGCAGCAAAACGTTACTAGGAACAGGTATTAACTTTTCGGGACAGTTAGGAACACGCGATAATATGGACTATTATTCCGCAACAAAAATAATCATGCCACGTTGCTATAATAATTGTCAAAGCGTTTTTTTGGGAGACAATAAAACGCTTTGTAATCCCATAAACGACACGTTAAAAATACTAATTCCAAGCGTAAACTATATATACACATGGTACTTTAACAATACTCAATTAGGTAATTCAGGCAATTCTCTTCCATTTACCAACGAAGGCTTATACGCTCTACAAATAACCGATACCACAAAAAAATGCAATACAAGCATTGATGAAATAGAAATCAAAAAAATTACACCACCATATACCCTTTTTGACTATTATTATTGTGGCGATAGTACCATCGTCAAATCGTTAAATAATGAAGAAAGCGATTGGTACACTCAAAAAACATTCGGGAAATATATTGGTTCGGGAACAAATGTTATTGTTGATATTACAAAGCTGAAAAACTACCCAAACGATACAACAAAAATCTTATGGATGTACACACCTACTTGTCAGCCAATGCCGGTTTTTATAAAAAAACGTTGCAAAACCTGTACAATTCAGCCTCCATTAACACACAGCAGTAGTGAATATTGTACAAATGAACCAATACATATTTATGCCGATGGTACAAATATTCGATGGTACAAAGGAGGTAGTAATTCTATTTTTTCAATCGGGAATAATCTGAAAATTGACAACACCAAAGAAAGTTTCTATTATTTTCTTGTAACACAAAACGATTCTGTTTGCGAAAGTAAGGCAGACACCATTTATTTCTCAGTATCGAAATGTATTCCTCACTATAGCGTTTCAGGTCAAATTCATCCCAAACAAAAAACCTATCTGAAATTTTTTGATTTCGATCAAATGCCAGCAATTATCAATCAACAATATTCGATGAATGATGGTTCGTATATCGTAGAAATTCCGCAAGACCGAAGAATAATCATTTTGGCAGAAACTGCAAATACATCGCAATACGAGTCGACATACTTTGGAAATAGCGAATCAATAAACAAAGCCGCGATTTTGACCGTTGATGCAAATATTGGAGATGCAGATATAAATTTGCAACCAAAACTAGAATCAACAATTAAATCAAACAAAATAAATATTTGGCCGACTGATATTAAAACCAATTGCACGATTACATTGCCGTCAAACAATCATTTCAAAATCACTATCTGTTCAGCATTAGGCTACCCCATTTTAACTCTGAACAATCAAACAGGCATGTGTATTCTCGATTTATCATCATTACCCAGCGGTTTATTTTTAATTAAAATAGACGGGAATGTTATTTCTGAAACGATAAAAGTTCGAAAGATCTAAGATGCAATAACATTCAGTGACAATCGATTCACACTACACAAAAGACGAGGAGCGTCAATCGTTAACGGTTCTCCATCAAGATGGATTTGAAGCTGATTTGAAGTCGTTGCAATGGTAACTCTATCGGTTTGCACAATTTGCATATATTTCGATGTGTGAATTGTTCCTCTTAAAAGTTTAATCCCAATAGACAATGCCGCATAAAAAGGAAACGGTCTTAAAATGCAAACATCAATCAATCCATCATTCAACTTAGCATGTGGAGCAATATGAACATTATTCCCAAATTGGGTTGAATTGGCAAAACTTACCATTAATGCATCGACCATCATTTTCGAACCATTTAATTCAATTTCGTAATGTTGAGCCTTATAACTCACAATTTTCGATAACGAAATTTTCAAATAGGTAAAAAAGCCACGTGTTTTTTGTTCCGCGAATCGATGACCAATTTCTGCATCAAAGCCAATACCGCCAACATTTACAAATAAATTATCGTTGCAAGTCATTGTGTCGACACACGTTTTTTTCCCGGTATTCAGTAATTTTAAAGCTTTTGAAACATCGCACGGTATCCCAAGGCAGCGAGCAAATCCATTGCCCGAACCAGTTGGAATTATACCCATCAAACAAGAAGTTCCAATTAATCCGGCAGCAACTTCATTAATCGTACCATCACCACCAACGGCAACTATGATATCAAATAAGCAAGCATGTTCTTGAGCCAAACGTGTTGCTTGCTTTGGAGCAGATGTATATACAAATTCAAAGGTAAATTTTGATGTATCTAAAAACTGAGGTGCAAGTTTCTCAATCTTTTTTTGTTTCCCAATTCCCGAAACTGGATTAATAATAAACAAAAGTTTTTGCATAAACATCTATTTCTTTACAAAGTCATTATTTACCTGTTGCCACAAGGCTTTTCCTATTAAGCTGTCGATGCCATTAAAATGACCTTTGTATGTTGAATATCGGTTGGTTGTGTTATCATATATCTGACAAAACGATTGCGAAATAATTCCAAAACCATCGTTATAACAAAACAGAGCATATCCATTATTGTTTCGGTTCAAAATATTTCGACTGTATGTAAATGTTTTATCATCCTTACCACATTGTTTCAACACTGTTCGTGGAATATCTGTTTGACTACAATAATTTGAAACTATGGTATCTTTTTTCATCAATGCTCCACCCAACCATAACATTGGAATTTGATAACGATTGAGCTGTGTATACGGTTTATTCCCCGGATAAATTGTTGCATGATCGGCAACTAAAATAACCAATGTATTCTTCCACCAAATTTGCTTCTGTGCGTTTCGAATAAAATGACCCAAACAAGAATCGGCATAACGAGCAGCATGTAAATAAAGCAAATCGGAATTTTCACTTTTAAATTCTTTTTTTGTTGGAACATCAAACGGTTCGTGATTGCTCAATGTGATCATATAAGCAATAAATGGTTGTTTCGTTCGAGAAATTTGACTCGAAAAGGTGTTATAAACATATTCATCGTGAACACCCCATTTAAAGGTTCGCAATGAGTTATCGAAATCGGCAACATCAGTCACTTTTTCAAAACCTCCGGCAACAATCAACGAATTCATGTTAGTAAATTGCTTATTCCCACCATAAATAAATAAACTGGAATAACCTTCGTTAACGAGTAACTTACTAAGCGTCGGCAATTTTTCTATTTTTCGGGTGAATTTAATTATCGGATTTACAGATTGAGCCGGAAACCCACTTAAAATAGATACCAATCCTTTATCTGTTCTGGTTCCGGAAGCATACATATTTGAAAATAAAATTCCTTCATGAACTAATGAATCGAAACAGGGTGTAACATTATTATATTCTCCAAGAGAATGGGTAATTTGCGACTCAAAACCCTCCATCATTATAATGACAATATTTGGTCGCGATGTATTCAAAACCGGTATCGTGTTATCAGCACCTTCTTTATAAAGATCAACAATTTGTGTTGCTTCTTTATCAGTCATATACACATAATTATTCTTCAAGCTCGATAAACGATCGAATGAATACATGAAATTCCATACCGGATTTATAGCAATATGATTTGCCGTCATATTTTGAGAAAAATACACCGAACCGGTATTCATAGAAGCCACATCAATGCCTCCTCGAGCAGGAATATAACAAATTGCGCAAGCAAGCAAAAGAATTAAGGGTTGAAACCAACGTAAAGAAATCGAAGACTTTATAATCGTTGTAATAAATCGAAAATAGATCCAGATGAAAAATCCAGCAAAAAGTATCCAAGTAAAAATCAACATCATCAGTTTTAAGTTTCCAGTTGATGCAAAAGCAGAAAACGAAGAATCAAAATACTGAAAAACGGAAGCATCAACATGTGCTAACCAATTTTTGTAAATTTCAAAATCAGAGACAAATATTAATGAAAAAATGAGAACCAGAACAATAGTTAAGACATGCATTATTAACCGGAAAACACGAATCCCAGCATAAAGCGATAAACTAAAAATGCCAATAGCCATTATGCAATAGCTTGCCATTGCAATATCCATTTTCAATCCAAAACCAAATGCTCGTATTAATTCACCAATTGGCACAACATGACTTACTGGCCATTGATACAAAGTAAACAGCAATTTTCCGGCAAGAAACAGCAGTATCCAAAACAAATACATGAAAACCGAGAATTTGAATAGCCGTATCATAAACTGTTGTCTATTTTATAGTTCCTGGATATACTTTTAATGCTTCCTCAATACATTTTACAGCACGTTTCAATTTATCAATTTCAAGCACGTATGCTATACGAACCTGATGATCGCCAATTTTCTTTCCGGTATAGAAACCTGAACCCGGCGCCATCATTACGGTTTGCCCTTCGTACTGAAATTCTTGGAGCATCCAAATACAGAACTTCTCAGCATCATCAACCGGAAGATGAACAATTGAATAAAATGCACCTTTAGGCATCGGACTATACACTCCTTTAATTTTATTTAATGCCTCAATAATGTAATCACGACGAAGTCGATATTCTGCATAACAAGATTTTAAATATGCTTCAGATACTTTAAGCGATGCTTCTGCTGCAATTTGTCCGAAAGTGGGAGGACTTAAACGCGCTTGAGCAAATTTGAGTGCAGTTTGAATTATTTCCTGATTTCGACTAATTAAAGCGCCAATGCGAATACCACATTCACTATAACGTTTCGAGAATGAATCAACAACAATCACATGATCTTCAATTCCTTTCAAATTCAAGACGGAATAATGCTCTGTATCATAACAAAATTCACGATACACTTCGTCGCAAATAAGGAACAAGTCATATTGTAAAACCAAGTCACGTAATTGTTCCAGTTCTTCGCGAGAATAAACATAACCCGTTGGATTATTTGGATTACAAATCATAATTGCCTTTGTTCGAGGCGTCAATGCACGTTCAAACTCTTCGATTGATGGCAAAGCAAATCCCGATTCAATTGACGATCGCACCGGAATCATACGAGCTCCTGTTTCGGTCGTAAAACCATAATAATTAGAGTAAAACGGTTCGGGAACGATAACCTCATCGGCATAATTCAAAATGCAATAATAAGCGAAATTAATAGCTTCAGAACCACCGGTTGTAATCAATACATCTTTAAACGAAAGATCAATTCCCAATCGATTATAATACTTGGCAAACTCGCGTCGTAAGGATTCATTTCCGGCAGAGTGAGTATATTCAATGACATCAATATCAGCTTCACGAACCGCTCGAATGGCTTCAACAGGTGTTTTTATATCTGGTTGACCAATGTTAAGGTGTAAAACTTCAACACCTCTTCTCTTTGCTTCTTCAGCATAAGGAACCAATTTACGAATTGGTGAAGCTGGCATAGTTAAGCCTCTGTCTGAAATGTGTGGCATTGTTTTTTGTATTAGTTAATAAAAAAAAACAGGCCTTAATAACTGAATATTAAGGCCTGCAAAATTAAGAATATTTTTCGAATTATTTCGCAGGTGTGGGCTGCGCGGCAGGTTGAACAGCTTCTGGTTCAACTTCACCATGAATTTTTAAAGTAACAACACCATTTTTTGCATTTGAATAAACGGTAATTGTTTTGTCGAACATACCTACACGACGTGTATTGTATGTTACATTAATTACTTTAGAAGCTCCTGGTTCAACTGGTTCTTTAGGCCATTCAGGAACGGTACATCCGCATGATGCTTGTACATTGCTCAAAATCAATGGAGATTTTCCAGTATTTTTAAATACGAACTTCGTTGTTCCATCAGCGGCATAAGCAAGTTTTCCGTAATCACTTACCAACTTATCGAAGGTAATTTCTGCCATTTTTGATGAATCAACAGGAGCTGTTTGAGCTAATGATGCAAAAGCAAAAGCAACAACCGCACTTAGAGTTAACATTAGTTTTTTCATTTTACTACTTTTTAAAGATTTTCTTTTTTCGATTACAAAATTCATACAAAATTATACTTTTAATATATATATTTTACTGAAATCTTGTTTTTTTTTTGATTTTGAACAATTCCATTTTAAAATGAGCTCAATTACACAGAAAAGATGCCTGTTTTGGATGCTCATAAAATTTTTAACCGTTAATTATCAATATGATAACAAATTAAATACGCCTTAATTTTGTTTTAATCTCATTTTAATGTCGCACATTACCAAAACCCTACATAAAAAAAAGAAGCTTTAATACAAAGCATACATTCCTTCGTTTTAAGAGGAACTATTGAAGTAACAAAAAAGGCAAGAATTAATCTTGCCTTTTTTATAATTGATTTTGAAAATATTTATTTTTTCGTTTTTTCGTAAGATGTAACAATTCCTTTTATCAGAGCCGAACTAAATCCATGGTGTTCCATTTCATTTAAACCGGCAATAGTAACTCCTCTTGGTGTTGTCACCATATCAATTTCTTCTTCGGGATGAGTTCCTAGTTTTAGAATTAATTCTGCAGCCCCTTTAGCCGTTTGCGCAGCAATCAATTGTGCATCTTCTGCATGAAATCCAATCTGCGTTCCACCTTGTGATGCGGCACGTATTGAACGTAAGAAAAATGCAATTCCACACGAACCTAAAGCTGTAGCCGAACTCATGTATTCTTCTTCGATAACAAGCGTTATTCCTACTAAATTGAATAATGATTCAACCTCCGACATAATTTGTCTTGCAACTTCATTGCCCGATAAGCAGGTCATCGACTCGCGAATACGAATTGCGGTATTAGGCATAGCTCTTATTATGCTCACTTGATTGCCGATAGCTGATTCAATTTGTTCGATCGTAAAACCGGTAACACAAGAAATAATAATAGAATTAGAGGATAAATGTTCTTTCAATTCGCCTAAAATACCAGGTGCAAGAATTGGTAAAACAGTAACAATAACAATTCGTGCATTTTGTACGGCAAAGGTATTGTCTGAGGTAAATGTAAAACCATTTTGATGCAAATCTTGTGGTAAATCTGCCGAATGGCGAGTAATAATAATTTGTGAAGCTTGATACTTTCCCGACTGAACGAGACCTTCAGCGATAGCCATTCCTATATTGCCACCACCAATAATTGCAATTGAAGAATTAAATTGAAATTCTGTACTCATAAGATTGTATTGAAATATACGACTTCAAAACTACGGAATTTTTAGATATCAGCAAATTATCAACTTTTATATTTACATTTTTTTTCGGTTGATACTAATTTTCAAAAAAAGCAGTTTTGTATTGGACTCTTTTTCATGTGATTTTATTTCAAATTATTCAAAAAAGAGATGAATTGAATAACAAATCAAAAAATAAAGTATCTTCGCACGTATTTTTTATAAATCAAACCTATGACACGTCAGTATAAACTTTTTAACAATATCACAGGCTGGATAGTTTTTGCTATTGCTACATGTGTATATTTACTTACAATTGAGCCTACCGTTAGTTTTTGGGATTGTGGTGAATTTATTTCTACCTCCTTCAAATTAGAAGTTGGTCACCCACCTGGAGCTCCATTGTTTATGCTTTTATCGAGAGTTGCAACACTGTTTTCATTTGGCAATACAGCTCATGCTGCCAAGATGATTAACTCGATGTCTGCGATTATGAGCGGGTTAACGATTCTTTTCCTTTTCTGGACTATAACTCACATTACTCGTCGAATACTAAGCAGAAACAACAAAGAATTTGGTCTTGAACAAATACTTATTACCGTAGGTACCGGGATTGTAGGAGCTTTAGCTTATGCATTTACCGATACATTTTGGTTTTCAGCTGTTGAGGCAGAAGTTTATGCTTCATCGTCATTTTTTACGGCTATTGTATTTTGGACTATTTTAAAATGGGAAGACGAAGCAGATCAACCACATGCTAGCCGATGGATTGTATTATGTGCATATTTAATGGGACTATCAATAGGAGTTCACCTTTTGAATATTCTTACCATCCCTGCTTTGGTATTTATCTACTACTTTAAAAAATATACTCCCACTCGTAAAGGATTCCTTATCGCATTGGGAATTTCTTTCCTCATTACAGCTTTTGTGCTTTGGGGAATCATTCCATATTTATTTAAAATCGCATTTGGATTTGAACTTCTGTTCGTGAATAGTTTTGGTTTACCATTTAATTCAGGTGCAATTTTCTATTTCACAGCACTCATTGGTTTAATCATCTTTGGATTGTATTATTCGCACAAAAAGGGCAAAGTTGTTTTAAATACATTTATAATTTCAGTATTGGTAATACTGATTGGGTATTCATCATATTTTGCAATCCTAATACGCTCAAATGCCAATCCTCCATTGGATGAAAATAATCCGGGAAATGTATTCAACTTGGTTTCATACCTTAATCGTGATCAATATGGAGATACACCTCTGTTTACCGGACAATATTACAATGCCCCTCTCGATTCAGAAAAGCCATACAAAGAAGACAAAAAATGGTATGTTCAAAAAGATGGGAAATATGTTGTTGCCGATGTTATTCAAAAACCCAATTACGATAGCCGTTTCACCGGATTTTTACCACGAATGTGGAGTCCCGAACCTCAACATGTAGCTGCATACAAACGTTGGGCAAACATTCAAGGAACTCCAATCATGATTACCAAACAAGATGGAACAACCGAAACGTTATATAAACCAACATTTGGAGAGAATATAAAATTCTTGTTTTCATATCAGTTCGGACATATGTACTGGCGTTATTTTATGTGGAACTTTGCTGGACGCCAAAACGATATTCAAGGACACGGAGAACTTACTAACGGAAACTGGATAAGTGGTATCTCTTTCATTGACGATATGCGTTTAGGACCACAAGATAAATTACCCCAATATATTAAAGAAAATAAAGGGCACAATGTTTATTTCTTCTTGCCATTTATCCTAGGAATAATTGGGATTTTCTATTTATTTAAACGCGACAAGGAATATTCTTGGGTAGTATTTTTGTTCTTTATGCTTACAGGTATTGCGATTATTATATACTTGAATCAATATCCATATCAACCCCGCGAACGTGATTATGCTTACGGAGGGTCATTCTATGCGTTTTGTATTTGGATTGGCTTAGGTGTTTTAGCTATTTACGATTTCCTCAAACAAAAAATGAATGGAAAAGTAAGTGCCATCGTATCTACCGGAGTATGTATGATTGTACCCGGCATTCTTATAGCTCAAAATTACGATGATCACGATCGTTCAAACAGAACAATGGCAAGAGATTTTGCAGCAGACTACCTCAACTCTTGTGCTCCTAATGCCATTTTATTTACCAATGGAGATAATGACACATTCCCACTTTGGTATTGTCAAGAAGTAGAAGGAATCAGAACCGACGTGCGTGTTGTAAACCTAAGTCTTTTAAATACAGACTGGTATATTGACCAGATGAAACGCAGAGCTTATGATTCTGACCCAGTTCCATTTGCTTTAACCCCCGATAAATATGTTCAAGGGAAACGCGATGTAGTCTATGTTATGCCTGACGAACGACTAAAAGATTATGTTGAAATTAAAGATGTTATGGATTACATTGCATCAGACGATCCTCAAACCAAATACATGAATGGTGACGAAGTCATTGATATAATCCCAACAACAAAGCTTAAAAAGACAATTGATAGTCTTGAAGTTATAAAAAGTGGTATCGTACCCAAAGGTCATGAATCACGTATTGTGAAAGAAATAAAATGGCAAATTAATGGCGCAAACGTCATTAAAAACCAATTAATGGTACTTGATTTAATTGCTCACATGAATTGGAAACGCCCAGTTTACTTTGCTATTACCGTTGGAACAGAAAATTACTTTGGACTTGAAAAATACTTCCGTCAAGAAGGTCTTGCTCATCGACTTGTACCATACGAAGGCCAATCGCTCGATGGTCAAGAAGGCGAAATCAGCACCGACATTATGTATAAAAACATGATGGAGAAATTTAAATGGGGAGGTATTGATAATAAAAAAGCATATCTCGATGAAGGTGTTCAACGAATGGCAATGAACTTCAGAAACTTATTCAGTCGTTTAGCCAATGCGTTGATTGCTGAAGGGAAACGTGATTCTGCACTTAAAGTACTTGACAAATGTATTGAAGTGATGCCAAATGAATTAATTCCCTACAATTATTTCAATTTAGAAATTGCGTCGGACTACTATAAACTTGGTCAAACACAAAAAGCTGTAGCCATTTTACAAACAATTGCAAAAACGAACAAGGAAACAGTAAAATACTATTTATCAATACCAAAAGCTTCATTATATGACGATGCAGACAATATGCAACGTGAACTTGGTATTGCTCATGAAATCGTTAAAGTTGCAAAAGCAATCAACCAAAATAAGATTGCCGTTGACATCGCAACTTCAACCATAATACAGCTTGAAATGAATTACAAATTTGTTTTAATGTATCGTCAATTGGCAAATGATCAAAACAAATTGGGCGAATGGTATCAGTCTCTTGATGAAGGTGACAGAAACATTTTAGCTATTTACATTCAATTTCAACAAGTTAAACAAGGGAAATAATACATTTAAACACCATTTAAATGGTATTAAAAAAAATAAAGCCATCTCTGTTTGCAGAGATGGCACTTCCAAAATTGGTGTGGCGAATTCCGGGCGACACAAAAAAAGTATATCTCACCTTTGATGATGGTCCCATTCCTGAAATCACGGAATGGGTACTTGACACACTTGCGGCTCATGATATTCTTGCAACATTTTTTTGTGTTGGAGATAACGTTTTCAAACATCCTGAAGTGTATTCAAAAATTTTACAGGCAAACCACTCAGTGGGAATTCATACTCACAATCATTTGAATAATTGGAAAACGCCCAATGATGAGTATATTAAAAACATAGAACGAGCCTCCGAATTTATTGATTCTAAGTTATTCAGGCCTCCATACGGAAAAATAAAACCATCGCTCATCAATAAATTAACTCCATATTACAAAATAATAATGTGGGATGTATTGACCCGTGATTATGATTGTACAAACAGTCCCGAAAAGTGTATGGATATAATAAAATCAAGGGCTTCAAAAGGTTCAATTATTGTATTTCACGATTCAATCAAGGCTGAAAAAAATCTCAAGCAAGTTCTTCCGCAAGCAATCGAATATCTGAAAGAACACGGCTATACGTTCGATAAAATTTCTTTCTGATTATTCTTGATTCATCTACGACACCGTAATGCTATTTTTTTTACTTTTACGTTCATTTTTTAGCTATTGAGTACATTTAAAGAACATATTACCAACTTTTGGCAAAAGCCTGCAATTCAACATATTTGGTCAAACACAAAAAACAAATATATCCTTGTAACCATAGCATTTTGTATTTGGGTAACGTTTATTGACGAAAATAATTTGATAGATCGATTCTTTGCTTGGCGCAAATACAAAGAATTAGAACAAACCAAAACATATTTCGAAGATAAAATAAAAAAAGACCGTTACGAAATGCAAGAGCTTGATAAAAACAAAAATCTTGAACGCTTGGCTCGCGAAAAATATCTGATGAAACGCAAAAACGAAGATATTTATATTATCAAAGAAGACGAGCAATGATACGTAAAAAGCTTTACTTCATAATGGTTCTTTTTATATCTGTATTTTCACAAAATACCTTTTCTCAAAGTCCATTTTCAATTCTTTCTGCTACCGACTCCATCGCCAACGACACGAATCTTCTTTACCTTCATGGAGATTTGACGCAATTCCTCAAAAACAACGAATATTTTAGTTCGATCGTTGAAGGTTATACCTTATTTGGAACAAATTTGAAAGCCGGAGGGTTTCTGCAACCATCACCCAAAGCAAAGGTGTATTTAGGTTTCACCGCAATTAAGTTTTATGGAGATAAACATATTGATACGTTTAGTCCGGAATGTTATATCGACTATCGGTTTAACAAATCGGTTTCTGTTGTAATGGGATCTTTGTACCGCAGACCTGAGTTGCATTTGATTCCGATGCTTACCAATCATGAAACAGCGTTCACCGAAAGTTCGAACGAAG
>JACCEE011118637.1_pt1 | contig 37108 bp, 32 predicted proteins | sample 7449931 | NCBI WGS metagenome assembly JACCEE01 (sample SAMN15323457, study PRJNA562643) | freshwater metagenome | isolation source: river surface water | place: USA:Blue River Watershed | collected 2017-08-19 | reverse complement strand
CTGGGAAATCGTTCTGCATTAGAATGGATATTAGATCAATATAAAGAAAAAACGCCTAAAGATAAAACGATTGCCGAAAAATTTAATACTTATCGTTTTACTGATTATAAAGAATTAGTGATTGATTTATTAATGCGGGTGACTACAGTGTCAATCGAAACAATGAAAATCATTGAAATGATGAGACAAATAGATTAAATATAAATATAGAGAATTCCACTTTTAATAAAAGAGGCTAGTGGGATTTAACAATATCCAATAATTTTTCGATTAGTTACAACATTTTTAAATCAAAAAGCTAGTTTCATTTCAAACCATAGAGGCGTTACATTGCAACGGCTCTACACAAATTTACAGGTTTTTTTATTTGACAAAAAACACCTTTTTCGATTATTTTTATTACGCCGTCGCCACATTGTGACGGTCAGGGTTTAGCAGTCCTGAGTATATGAGAGTTTTATATCTGTCATTTTTTTAAAATCAGCAAATTGCGGGTTTTAAATGATTATGGCGGGTGTGAAAAGAGGAGCTTCGGCTCGCCGTTATCTCGTATGCGGTACTGCTAACTTTTTTTATATCCGCCGCCCAACGTTAGCAGTGTTGTTCGGTGGTTTCTAAATTACGAGAAACTATCATGTCAGAACTACAAATCTTCAATTTCAATACATTCCCTGTCCGCACGGTAGAAATCGGAGGAAAAATTTTATTCATTGCAAAAGATGTTGCGTCTTGTTTGGGATACGAAAGACCCTCGGATGCAATTTCTCAGCATTGTAAAAAAGCTAAATCGTTGAAATCATTGGGTTACGGTGATTTACCGATTCAGAAAATCATGGAAGAATTTGGCACTACAAGCATTATCACCATTCCTGAATCCGATGTCTATCGTTTGACCATGCGCTCAAAACTTGAACGCGCTGAGGAATTTCAAGATTGGGTTTGTGAAGAAGTTTTACCATCCATCCGCAAAACCGGCAGTTACGGTTTTCCTGAATTTTTAAGCCCAATTACTGAGCCGATCACACTTGCAGATTTCAACTGGCGTAAAAAAGTCATTTACAGAGCTTTTAAAAATTTAGAAAAAGCGCAAGTGGAAACGATGATTACCGTTTCAGGTAAAGAATTATTAGCCAACAACTATCTTGAAAATAACTAAACTTGTTCTTCTTAAAAAAACAAAGCCCCAGCTTGCATGATGCAGTCAGGGCTTTTTTCTTGCCTATCATTTGACACATTTCTGATTGTGAGTGTATGCTTTTACACAGAGGCTTGAACACCTCCTAAAAGCGGAAACCGCGCCCGTAAGATAATGTGGTATTTTTTTTGCCTGTCGATTTTGTGATATTTGTTATAATGAAAGTCGGTTAGGAGTCCTAGAAAATAAATTGAATATTTAGGGCAGTTTCTTTTGGGCTGTGTTCAACCTCCTAACCCCTACTTTATAGGGAAAATTGAACAAAAACCATTAGGAGTCAGCCATGACAACTCAATTAATCACCACGCACTTTGGCGATATGCCGGTACTGTTTCAAACAGACGCATTTATCAACGCCACCGCAATTGCCAAACAATTCAACAAATTTCCTAAAGACTATTTAAAGTCAGAGCGCACTAAAGAGTACATCGAATCAATTAGGAGAATAATCCTAATTGAACAAAATCAATTGGTTATCGTGAGAAGTGGTTCTACCGAAAATGGCGGTGGAACTTGGCTTCATCCTAAACTTGCCATTGATTTTGCCCGTTGGCTAGATTCTGATTTTGCGGTTTGGTGTGATTGTCAAATCGAAAAAATCTTGCGCTTAAAAACTGTACCCATCAATTCTGATTTAACCGAAATTTTCCTAAAACCCATTACTGAGTCGATCACACTTGCAGATTTCAACTGGCGTAAAGAAGTCATTTACAGAGCTTTTAAAAATTTAGAAAAAGCGCAAGTGGAAACAACCGTTATCTTTTCAGGTAAAGAATTACTCGCTAGAGATCGTTTTGAAAAATAATAAGATTGTAGAGACGTTGCAATCCAACGTCTCTACTGGTTTTTTCTATTTGACAAAAAACAACGTTTTCGATTATTTTAATTACACCGTTACCTCATTGTGACGGTCGGGAATACCACCCCGCTGATATAAACACCGCCAAGCGCGGAACGCGCTATTTTTTTACCTATCGTTTTTTATAATGATGGGTTGGTATGGGCCGCTTTCGAGCGGGTCGTTTTGGTGTTTTGAGCGATAGTGGTATCTCATGTCAACCCGTCACCCCATACCACAGGTGGCGGTTATCCAATCAAAATAAAGCAAACACCATGAATACTCAATTAATTTCCGTCCCTTTTCACGGACAATCGTTATTAACCACGTTAGTTAATGACATCCCTTATGTCGCCATGAAACCGATTTGTGAAAATATCGGACTGGATTGGTCATCTCAACTTCAAAAAATAAAAAGAAATCATGTACTTAACAAGGGTATGGTTATGATGACCATACCCTCAAACGGCGGATTCCAAGAAATGGTTATGCTACCTGTCAATTATTTAAACGGTTGGCTGTTCGGTATTGACAGTAATCGCGTTAAACCCGAAATTCGTGACCGCTTAATCGCTTATCAAACTGAATGTTTTGAAGTGTTAGCTAATCATTTTATGCCAAAATTTCATGCAACGATTGCAAATGACACGCTTTCCGAATTTTTAAAACCGATTACCGAACCAATTGCTTTGGTAGATTTTGAATGGCGTAAGCAAATTATCTACCAAGCTTTTAAAAATTTAGAAAAAGCGCAAGTACAAACGATGATTACCGTTTCAGGTAAAGAATTATTAGCCGGCAAGTTATTTTGAAAAATAAAGCCTAATAAAAAAACTTTAATAATTACATTTCCTTAGCGATTCATTAAACTATGAAAATGAATAACCGGTAAAATATTCCAAATCTGCATTTTTTAATAATTGCCAATTCGATTGAATATTAATCACAGCTAAATTAGCGGTCGCTAAATAATAACGTTGATTTCGATTTTTTAATAATTGATTTAATAACTCTTCTAATCCAGGATTGTGTCCCACAATTAATAAACGTTGAATAGTAGATGGACAAGTCGTTAATTGTTTTTTTAAAGTGTTTAATTCAGCTAAATACAAGATTGGCAACGATTGAATGGGTATATCAATTGCCATGGTTTGTAAACAAATCTCGCTGGTTTGAAGCGTACGAGTCGCGGTTGAACTCCAAACCATTTCTGGAAATAACTGACGCTCTCGTAAAGAATGAGCAATCACTTCAACTTCTTTTTTTCCTTTTTGAGTCAATTCCCGCGCAAAATCGCCATCAATATGATTGGATTTAGCTTGTCCGTGACGTAAAATAAGTAATTGCGGCATAATATCGTCCTAATTCGTTAAAAAATCAATGATTGAAATGAGAAAGGTTATTTTACGTTATAATAAAAGTAGAAGTTTATTTTTTACAGTGATTGATTTATGAGTAACCATTCAAATAACGATGTTAGCACTTTTCAGGGATTAATTTTGGCATTACAAAATTATTGGGCGCAACAAGGCTGTGTATTATTACAACCTTTGGATTTAGAAGTAGGCGCGGGTACTTTTCATCCAGCCACTTTTTTACGCGCTATTGGTCCCGAGCCTTGGTACACGGCATATGTACAGCCTTCGCGTCGCCCAACAGATGGACGTTTTGGCGATAATCCAATGCGATTACAACATTATTATCAATATCAAGTGATATTAAAACCGTCGCCAATTAATATTCAGGATTTATATTTAAATTCGTTGCGTTATTTGGGATTAGATTTATTAGAACATGATATTCGTTTTGTTGAAGATAATTGGGAATCGCCCACTTTAGGCGCGTGGGGATTAGGTTGGGAAGTTTGGTTAAATGGGATGGAAGTTACGCAATTTACTTATTTTCAACAAGTGGGTGGATTGGAATGTAAACCGGTTACTGGCGAAATTACCTACGGATTAGAACGAATTGCGATGTATTTACAAGGCGTAAATAGTGTTTTTGATTTAATTTGGACTAAAACGCCAAATGGTAACGTGACATATGGTGATGTATTTCATCAAAATGAAGTGGAAATGTCCACATATAATTTTGATTATGCGAATGTTGCATTTTTATTTGAATGTTTTAATACCTATGAAAAAGAAAGTCAGCAATTAATTCAACAGGGATTGCCATTACCCGCCTATGAAATGGTATTAAAAGCGTCACATACTTTTAATTTATTAGATGCTCGCCATGCTATTTCAGTGACCGAACGTCAACGATATATTTTGCGCGTGCGTAATTTAGCCAAAGCGGTTGCTGAAGCTTATTATGCAAGACGGGAAGCGTTAGGATTTCCGTTATGTAAATAATTGATTACCCTTAAATAAGCGTTAATCATGTTGACTATTTATCGAGCAGATTCTAATAATCAATTATTAGCATTGTATTTTACTCATTACCAAAGCAAAACGATTCAATCCGTATTTGATAAACGTTATTTTTTAGTGCCTAATGTAGGAATACAACAATGGTTAACGCAACAATTCGCTAATCAATATACTTTATTAGCCAATTATCAATTTTTATCTACTACCGCGTTTTTTAATTTTTGCAGCGATCAATTAAATCGATATAGCAATCGTACAGAGCAAAATTCGATTTGGATTATTGAAGCATTATTACGCGAAATGGTTAATGAGCCGCAATTCATTCCGATTCATCATTATTTACAAGGTGAATCAATTGCAATAAAGCGTTATCAATTAGCGCGCCATTTACAACAATTGTTTCGCGATTATTATCAATGGTCGCCGCAATTCTTTCAAGCTTGGCAACAAAATCAATTAATTACTGATTCGATTCATGAATTATGGCAACGTGCGATATGGCAACAACTGTCTCAGCATCCCATAAAATCAGAATTTAGCCAAAATAATTGGCAATTAGCGATTGATCTTTTAACGCAAAATTGCGCTGAAATTGGGTATTCATTCCCTAAATCAATCGTCATTTTTGGAGTAGATTATTTTTCAACTTTAGAATGGGATTTTCTACAAACATTAGCTAATTATATTCAAATTGAGATTTATCAATGGTCGCCGATTAAAAATAATCAATTAATAAATACCGATGATTGTCATTTTTTGACCATTCCCGAAACTGTTTCTGTCATTGAAAATTCAAACTATTCCAATCATCAAACACATTCATTAGCCAAATTACAATCATATTTATTTCAAAAACAAGATTTTTCTATAGCTAAAAACAATAAAATTGATCGTTCTATACAAATTCATGCTTGTCATTCTCGATTACGCGAAATTCAAGTGTTAAAAGATCAATTATTAGCCACAATTGAGAAAGATAAAACTTTACAATGGCGTGATATAGTCGTATTAAGTGTTGATATAAATCAATATCAAGGATTAATTCAGGCGGTTTTTCATGATATTCCGATACAAGTTATCAGCAATAATCATTCTGAATTGTCAATTGCTTCAGCTTTTATTCAATTTTTACAAGTATGTGATAGTCGATTTGGCTGGCAAAGTGTTTTGGATTTATTGAGTCATCCAATTATTTATCCAAACTTTGATTTAACCGAAACTGATTTAATTTATCTTAAACAGTGGTTGACTGAAACCGAAATACGTTGGGGAAAATCAGCCGCACATAAACAACAATTAGGCTTGCCCGCTTTTCATGAAAATACTTGGCAACATAGCATAGAACGATTATTAATGGGATATGCGATTGCTGAAGATCAATTATTTATTGATAATATTTTACCTTATAAAAATTTAGAAGGTTCTAGCACTCAAGCATTAGGTGGATTGATTGATTTTATTGAATTATTATTTCGCGCAAGTGAAGAATTAACTATCGCTCAATCTTTATATAGTTGGCAGCAAAAATTAACCGAATATGCCAATTTATTATTTTCCACTATTGAAATAGAACAGCGTTTATCTTTTATTCAGCAATTAACCGAATTAACCCAAAGTTTTGTCACTGAATTATCCAATTTAATTGAATTATCAGTGATAATTACTGTGCTGAATGAATATTTTAATTCAGGTTCAAAAATCCATTCATTATTACGCGGATCATTAACTTTTAGTCATTTATCCACTTTACAAGGTGTTCCTTTTAAAGTGGTGGCTATTTTAGGACTCAATGAATCCGAATTTCCCCGTCTAAATAAAGATTCTACGATTGATTTGGCAACTAACTATCGTCCTAAAATTTCTCAATTAGATCGCTTGCATTTTTTACAATGGATAGTTAATACTGAACAACAATTCATTTTAAGTTATATTGGACAATCTTTAGCTAAACAGCGAAAAATTCCCCCTTCTATTTTATTAAGTGAATTAATTGAAATTGTACAATATAAAATTGGCATTGCTTATGATGATTTAGTGATTTATCATCCATTACAACCGTTTCATTCAAATTATTTTAATCAAGAAAATTCGGCTTTATTCAGTTATTCTACCTATTATGCAGCGATTGCAATCGGTTTTTCGCAATTAAATAAACCGGTGATTGAACCTTGGTGGCAAGGTGAATTAGCTATTGAAAAACCAAATCTTATTTTGTTAACGGATTTATTGGCTTTTTATCGCCATCCTCAGCGTTATTTTTTAAAAAAACAATTAGATTTATCTTTAAAACCTTTAGCGACTCCAATTGAAGAAAGAGAAATTTTTTCTTTATCCGGTTTATCACTTTATGATTTGCAACATCAATGGATTGAAGCTAAATTATCCGGCAATACTTTTTCATTAGCCCAATTAGTTGCAAGTGGGCAATGGATATTGGGTACAGTAGGAGAATTAACTTTTGATATTCAACAAAAAAAGTTAGCCGATTTTGTGAAAATTATTGAAGAATTAGCTATCGGAAATGCTTTACCGCAACGTTTAATCGATTTATCGTTTCAAAATTATCGATTGTTAGGGAAATTAACTCATCTTTATCAACAAGGTAGTTTGTTTTATCGATATAGTAGCTTAAAAGGCAAAGATTTTTTTCAAGCTTTATTACATCATTTAATCATTAATCAATTACAATCCCAAACAACTTATTTATTAACAAAAGAACAATTAATTATTTTTAAACCCGAAATTATCTCTACAGAATTATTCGCTGAATTATTAGATGAGTATTGTCAAGGTCAACAACGTCCGGATATTTTATTTCCAGAATTTGTTTTAGCTTATATTCAGCAAGCGCGTCAATTAATCAATAATCCCAAAATACAAAAATCTGCTTATGCAGCAGCGCAACAAGCATGGATAACGCAATTTAATAGTGATTATGAAATAGAATTACAACAATTATATTTAGGATTTGAATCAATTGCAGAACAGAATCGTGAAAAATGGGTGCAAATATGTGAACAATGGTTTTTACCTTTATGGTTACAATTAACCATTATTCCGATAGAATCGTTAGTTTGATCAATTTAATTCAATTAACAGGAGTATTTTTATGTCTCAAATTCAAGCTTGGACAGCTTCTCAAGCGAATCAACCTTTATCATTACAATCTTTTGATTTAGGCGAATTAGCGGCGGAAGAAGTCGAAATTCAAGTGCAACATTGCGGTATTTGTCATTCAGATTTATCCGTTTGGCATAATGATTGGGGCATTTCACGTTATCCGATTGTGCTAGGTCATGAAGCAGTAGGTACGGTGAAAGCAATAGGTTCGGCGGTACGCGGCTTAACCGTTGGGCAAAAAGTCGGTGTGGGTTGGAATGCCGGCAGTTGTATGCACTGTCATCCTTGTTTAAATGGCGAGGGCAATTTATGTCATCACGCTCAACCGACGATGATTGGTCATCATGGCGGATTTGCCGACACGATTCGTTCGCATTGGTTATGGGCGATTCCAATTCCACAAACCTTAGATGTGAGTCGTGCCGGCCCCTTGTTATGTGGTGGAATTACCGTATTCGCGCCGCTCAGTGTGTTTAATGTCAAACCTACGGATCGAGTAGGTATCGTGGGTATCGGCGGTTTGGGACATATGGCAATCAAATTTGCGCGCGCATGGGGATGTGAAGTCACCGCATTTACTTCCAGTAGTTCTAAAATGGATGAAGCCTACGAACTGGGTGCGCATCGAGTGATTTCAACTTATGATCAAACAGCAATTCAACGTGCGGTTAATTCGATAGATTTTTTATTGATTACGGTGAATGTGTCATTAGAATGGACAGGGTTATTAAAAACGTTAAAACCGAATGGTCGGATGCACGTTGTTGGTGCGGTATTAGAGCCTTTGGCGATTCCAGCGGTTGAATTGTTGTTTGGGCAAAAAAGCGTTTCGGCTTCGCCTACCGGTAGTCCAGCGATGATGGCGACAATGTTAGATTTTGCCGATCGGCATCAAATTTTGCCCGAAGTTGAGCATTTTCCGATGTCCGCCGTTAATGAGGCTTTTGAACATTTAGCCGCAGGCAAAGCGCGTTATCGAATTGTATTAGATGCTGATTTTAATTATTAATATTTAATACCGTAAAACTGATTTTTTAATGAATAACTTTATTCAGCCAAATCGTTTGCAATGGTTAATGTTCAGCGTATTAGTGGGATTAATTCCGGCATTAATTTGGTATTTATGGTTTTATCAATGGATAATAGTGATACAATTATTATTATCCATTTCAACCGCATTAATTGCTGAGTCCAGTATTTTATGGATTCGTAGGCGACCTTTATTACCCACAATTACCGATGGTAGTGCTGTTTTAACGGCGGTTTTATTAAGCTTTTCTTTACCGCCAGCTATTCCTTGGTGGATAACCATTGAAAGCACCATTTTTGCAATCATTATTGTCAAACAAATATACGGTGGATTAGGTTATAATATTTTTAATCCGGCAATGGCTGGATATATTTTTGCCTTGATTTCTTTTCCACAATGGATGAGTCAAGGATGGATAATGAATTCGCAAAATATTTCACAACCCTTTTCAACTATATTTTATCCTTCTTTCATCAATTTTGAGGGAATGAGTGCGGCAACTCCATTAGATCATTTTAAAACGCAATTTCATTTACAATTGCTGCAAAATCCTCAAGCAATTATCTTTGATAACGAATTTGATCGTTTTCAGGGATTAGCTATTGCCTATCTCATAGGTGGATTATTTTTATTATGGAGGAAATTAATTGCTTGGCAAATTAGTTGCGGATTTTTATTGAGTTTATTCATTTATACTTTTATAGAATGGTCGCTAAATGCTAACATTCATTTATCGCCTTGGTCACAATTAATTTATCCATCAACTACCTTAACCGCATTTTTTATTGCCACTGATCCGGTGACTGCTGCAACCAGTTCATATGGACGATGGATTTATGCAATTTTAATCGGTATTTTAGCTGCAACAATTCGTAATCATAGTCATTATGCAGACGGATTAGCTTTTGCCATTTTATTGGCTAATATCACCGTTCCTACGATTGATCGTTATACTCAACTTAAAAAAATATGACGACTCAATTAACACAATCGCCCTTAAAAGCAGCTTTGATTTTAGGCGGATTATCTATGATTGGCTTGGGATTGGTAACGGGAGTTTTTCATTTAACGCAAAAAACAATTCTAGCGAATCAGCAAGCCGCGCGTTTAGCCTTATTACAACAATTATTAACCAATACTGTTTATGATAATAATTTATTAAAACACCGTGTATCTATTCCATTATATGATTCAAAATTATTACAATTATATTATCGCATTTATCATCAGCAAAAACCGGTTGCAGTAATTATGCCAATCACAACTATGGCTGGATATAATGGTGAAATTGAATTATTAATTGCGATTAAATATAATGGTGAATTAATTGGCGTTAGAGTGGTTAAACATCGTGAAACGCCAGGGTTAGGTGATAAGATTGAATTATCAAAATCATTATGGATTTTACAATTTAATCAGCGATCATTATTATCACCGCCGATTTTTCAATGGACGGTTAAACGGCAACAAGGACAATTTGACCAATTAAGCGGGGCAACGATTACTTCACGCGCGGTCATTGATACCGTTAAACAGGGATTAATACGCTATCAATTACAGCAAAAACAAATTTGGCAATTTGCCTATAAATAGGCTTACGAATTAAAAATAATCAGCTTTAGCTATTTTTCTGAGATATGCTGATTTGATTTATGAATTTAAAAAAAATTAATCGCTTTTTTCTAGGCTAATTAAATTTTGATAGCTTACCTGATTGCCAATGATTTACTATGAAACTTTGTAACTATTGCTAATTGTTTGAGGAGTTTAGCTTGAAACCAGTAAAAGTAGGGGTGTTAGGCTTAGGTACTGTCGGCGGCGGGACTGTTAATGTGTTAAAACGCAATGCCGAAGAAATCGCTAGACGAGCAGGACGGGAAATTATCATTACTCGCGCTTCAGCACGAACTTTAACCCGAAGTCGAATCTGTGATTTAACCGGTATCAGTTTGACTGAAAACGGTTTTGATTTGATCAATGATCCTGAAATTGACATTATTTTAGAATTGATGGGAGGAATCAGCACCGCTAAAGAATTGGTGTTAGCCGCGATTGCCGCGAAAAAACATGTAGTGACGGCGAATAAGGCATTGATTGCATTACACGGAAATGAAATTTTTGCCAAAGCCAGTGAACAAGGCGTAATTGTGGCTTTTGAAGCAGCGGTTGCAGGGGGAATCCCGATTATCAAAGCGATTCGTGAAGGTTTAAGTGGCAATCGAATTCAATGGTTAGCCGGTATTATCAATGGCACGGGTAATTTTATTTTGACGGAAATGCGTGATAAAGGTCGAGATTTCGCCGATGTTTTAGCCGAAGCTCAAGCCTTAGGTTATGCCGAAGCTGATCCTACGTTTGATGTAGAAGGCATAGATGCTGCGCATAAATTAACCATTTTGGCGGCAATTGCTTTTGGCATTCCATTACAATTTGACAAAGTTTATACCGAAGGCATTACGCAAATCACTCGTGCCGACGTAAGTTATGCGGAAGCTTTAGGTTATAGAATCAAACATTTAGGCATTGCACGAAAGACGCAGAGCGGCATTGAATTACGGGTTCATCCAACCCTGATTCCCCATCGTCGGTTAATTGCGAATGTTGATGGCGTAATGAATGCGGTGTTAATTAAAGGAGACGCGGTTGGGGCGAGCTTGTATTATGGAGCGGGGGCGGGGGCTGAACCTACTGCTTCTGCGGTGGTTGCAGATATTGTGGACGTAGTTCGTGCTTTGACCGCTGATCCAGAACATCGAGTGCCACATTTGGCTTTCCAAGCGAATTCAATTGCCAATATTCCGGTATTATCCGCGACGCAAATTAAAACGGCTTATTATTTACGTTTAACGGCTGAAGATAAACCCGGAGTTTTAGCGGACGTGACTAAAATTTTAGCCGATTATCAAATTAGTATTGAAGCGATTATCCAAAAAGAACCGTTAAAAGGGGAAACTTCAGTGCCAATTATTATGTTGACCCAACAAACTTTAGAACAAGAAATGAATGCAGCGATTTCGCAAATTGAAAACCTACCCTCTATTTTAACCACAGTGTGTAAAATTCGTTTAGAAACTTTGAGCTAATTTAGAAGATAAAACCCGTTAGCTATTCAAAAACTAACGGGTTTTTATGATCGATTGATTCGGTTATCTTTTTTCAAAACACCGCTTAATAATTAATCGATTTGGTGCGTATTTAAGGTGAATCCCAATTCTTTATACTGTCGATAACGTTGTCTGCCGAATTGTTTAACCGTAGAATGATTATTTAAAATTTCTAATATTCGCTGGGTTTGTGTTAATTCTGGTGGAATAGTGCTAGATAAATTTAAAATAACTCTCTGCCAATTTAATGGAATTTGTGAATGACTAATTATTACCGTATTGGCAAAATTGGGATTTTTCCCTTGATAAATTTCGTGCGGAATAAAACTATTTGGGCGAAATGTCCATAATAAATCATCGAAAGTGTGGCTATAAGTTTCTGAATCAGTCAATATCGCACAAAAACAACCGCTGCGGTAAGCTTTTTCAATCAGCTTACACGCAAACAATTGTCGTTGATATTCAGCTTCAGTGGATAATAAATAAAAACTGACTTCAGTCATAACTACGATTCAATAAATATTGCATTAATAATGGCACAGGACGACCAGTCGCACCTTTTTGAGTACCAGTGCGCCAAGCAGTTCCCGCAACATCCAAATGCGCCCAACGATAATCTTCGGCAAATCGAGCTAAGAAACAAGCCGCAGTAATCGTGCCGCCATCACGTCCACCGACATTGGCTAAATCGGCAAAATTGGATTTTAATTGTTCTTGGTATTCTTCCCATAAAGGCAAACGCCATACACTGTCACAAGCGGTTTCTCCAGCCGCGATTAAAGCCTCACAAAGTTCATCGTCATTGCCTAATAAGCCGCTGGCTACTCGTCCTAAAGCCACTAAACAAGCTCCCGTTAAAGTTGCAATATCAATAATCACTTCAGGTTGGAAACGTTCCGCATATGTGAGCGTGTCGCATAATAATAATCGACCTTCAGCATCGGTATTTAACACTTCAATGGTTTTACCGGATAAACTGGTGACAATATCGCCGGGTTTATTCGCGTCGCCATCTGGTAAATTTTCTGAACTAGGCACTAAACCGATAATATTTAACGGCAGTTGTAAATCAGCAGCGGCTTTTAATACGCCAAACACCGTCGCGCCGCCACACATGTCATATTTCATTTCATCCATACCGGCGGCAGGTTTTAATGAAATTCCGCCCGCATCAAAAGTCAACCCTTTTCCCACTAAAACAATCGGTTTAGTTTGCTGATCAGTCCCTTGATAATTTAAACAAATCAGTTTTGCCGGCTGACGACTGCCTCTGGACACCGATAATAACGCGCCCATTCCTAAGGTTTGCATTTCGGCTTCTTCAACAATATCAACTTGTAGATTGGTATATTGCTCGGCTAATTGTTGCGCTTGAGTCGCTAAATAACTAGGAGTACAAATATTTGCCGGTAAATCAGCGATATATTTTGTCCATTCAATCGCTTGCGCAATCGCTAATCCTTGGGTCAACCCTCGTGTAGCCAATGCAATCGCGCTATCCTGTACTGAAATACCGATACGTTGTAAGGTTAAAGCTTCTGGTTTAATCGATTTAGTTTCGCTATATCGATATAAATGATCATTAAACACTTCAACCAGTTGTCGGACTTTCCAATCCCAAGCGACATTTTTTAAATCGATTTCAGCCAAAGTACAATGAATAGTGTTAAGTTGTTTATCTTTTAACACTTTAATCGCCGCTGCTAAGGCTTTACGATACAGTTTGGCAGTACATTTATCGCTATCCCCTAAACCAACAATCAGAATCCGTTGTATTTGGCTATCTGGAACCACCGGCACTAGCAAGGTTTCGCTATTTTTGCCTTTAATATCGGCGCGCGCGATCAAATTGCTGATCAATTGATGAGTCTGTTGATCAATCCTTGTCGCACTAGGGGTCAATTGCTGCTGAGTATAGATACCAACAATGATACAATCGGTTGTTAATGATTCGAGTCCAGCATGATCAATGAAATAGTCCATAATTTTTATAAAAATAGGTTGAGTAATTAAAAATGAAAACCGGTCTATAGATATTAGATTAAGCCCGACCGATCTAGGAAATGGATTCAATACTCTTTAGTATTGATGCGGATCAAAAATAGCAGAATACACCCATTTTGGCATCAAGGTTGATGCTTGCTTTTTGCATTCAATTGGTATTTTAGCAGTGAAATTGATTTTAAATGAATGACTTAACCGAAAAAAAAAATTTATCTTTATCTAAACCATCTGAGCGATCTTTGATCAGTTATCGTTTTTTCAGTGTTTTGGATAAATTAATTGCCACTGAATTATTAAAAACATTAATAGCGGTGCTTTCTATTTTAGTGATTATTATAGCAAGTCGAAAATTTATTAAAATTTTAAATTTAGCGATTGAAGGAACGATTTCGGGTTCAACAGCAATTGATTTATTAGCTTTAAAAACAATTGTTATTACGGTCAATTTTTTACCCGCCTCAGTTTTTATCGCTATTTTAATGGTTTTTGGGCGAATGTATACCAATCAAGAAATGTCAGCGATTGCTTCCGCCGGCGGAGGATCGAGTCGATTATATCGTGCGATATTTTGGTTAATTTTTCCTTTGAGTTTAATCACGGCAGGCTTATCTTTTTATGCTGCGCCTTGGGCAGAACAGCAGTCTTTATTATTAACCAGTAAAGATATGGAAACGGCGGATTTACGCGGAATTGCTGCCGGTAGATTTACTGAATATAGTCATGGAGATTTAGTTTTTTATACTGAATCGATTGATGCACAATTACGAATGCGGCATATTTTTATTCAAGATCGGCAACATGGAAAACCGAATACGATTAATGCTGAATATGGTTTATTAAAAGAATTAGCTACGGGAAAATATGTGGTATTAACTAACGGTGAGCGCAGTCAAGGTATTCCCGGGCAACATGAATTTATTTTAGAAACTTTTAAAGAATATGCGGTTAGAATTGATAAAAAAACCAGCCCAATTCATTATAATATTGAAGCGATTGATACCACAGAATTATGGCCATCTGATAATTTAAATGATCAAGTTGAATTACAAAGACGATTTGCCACCCCTTTAGGGATTATATTTTTAAGTTTTTTAGCCTTACCATTAGCTAAACTTTCACCTAGAGGCGGGGTATATGGCAGTTTATTATTTGCGTTTTTAATTTATTTTATTTACGGTAATATGCAACAAATCAGTTATAGCTGGGTATTACATCAATCAATTAGCGTGATTTGGGGATACATTGGTGTGTATTTATTATTGTCATTATTAACCCTTGTTTTGTTAATTCGTTTATACGGTTTTCATTGGATGATGCTTAGATTTTTAGGAAAAGCCTAATGACTATTATTAGATTTTATTTAATTCGTGAAATTGTTAAAGGTTCGTTATTTGCGTTAATTTTATTAGTAACTTTAGTGAATTTATTTTCATTAACCGATGAATTAAAAGATTTAGGTAAAGGCAGTTATGATTTAATGCAGATTTTTTGGTATTTAACTTTAAGTACGCCTAGCGTTTTACATACTTTAATACCTTCCTCCGCCTTAATTGGCAGTATTTTTGTTTTAGGGGCAATGGCAAATCATAGAGAAATTGTTGCGTTACGCGCCGGTGGTTTATCGATTTTTTGGATTATTCGTAGCGTATTAATGGCTGGAATTATTTTAATTTTTATTTCATTAATCGTAGGCGAATGGATTGCACCTAAAACAGAACGCGCGGCACAATTATTAAAAACCACTGCGCAAAATAATCGGGTGATGATGAAAGCAAAATATGGGTTATGGTTACGCGAAGGCAATGATTTTATTAATGTCCGTCAAATTGCAGAAAAATCGGAATTAAATGATTTGAGTTTTTATCATTTAGATGAGCATTATCATTTAACTGCGGTTACTCATGCAGAACAAGGACAATTTATTGGACAAAATCAATGGCAATTACAACAATTAGATAAAACACATTTATTTAATCGTTATAGTCATACTGAAAAATTTTCTCAACAATTATGGCAAACTTCAATTGCACCCGATTTAGTCGATATTGTAGTGGTAACGACTGCTAATTTATCTTCTATAGAATTATATAAATATATTCAATTTTTAAAACGCAACAATCAAAAATCGCAGGTTTTTGAAGCGGCTTTTTGGAGTAGGATTGTTAATCCATTAGTGACTTTATCCATGTTATTAGTGTCGGCGCCATTTATGATTGGCATTAAACGTGATACTAGTATTGGCGGAAGATTAATTATTGGAATTGTTTTAGGATTAAGTTTTAATATTATCGATCAAATCATTAGCCATTTAGGTATTGTTTATTATTTGAATCCGATAATGATGGCGTTATTACCGAGTAGTTTAGTATTAATTGGCGCAGGAATTGCAATTCAGCGTTTACGATAAATTATTGAATTTTAGAAAATAAGTCATTAATCGAAAATTATTGGGTATTGTTAAATTCCCTTAGCCTCTTTTAATAAAGGATGGAGAGTTCAAAATAGGAATATCTAATAATTTAAGTATTTTTACTTACTATTAATTCAACATAATTAAGCGATATTGAAATTGTGTAGAGACGTTGTATTACAACGTCTCTACGATTTGAAATGAAATGAAACTAGCTTTTTGATTTAAAAATGTTGTAACTAATTAATCGAAAATTATCGGCTATTGCTAAATCCTCCTAGCCCGCTTTAATAAAGGGGGAATTAGAGAGGATTTTAAAATAGGAATATCTGATAACTTATCTATTTCAACTAAAATACTTGGAAGATTAATTTATCAAATTTAATTTATCAAATTAAAATTTTTAATTCAATTTGTGATAACCAGTTTCTTCATGTAACACAATATCTAAACCTTCAACTTCCTCATCTTGAGTCACTCGTAAACCTAACATTTTATTAATTGCGATTAAAATAAGATAACTAAAAATACCGCTCCAAATAATCGTAATTATAACCGCTAAAGCTTGTACTCCTAATTGATGTCCAATCGTAATGCCTTCATCTAATCCAATACCGCCTAAACTGCGATCAGAAAAAATTGCGGTTAATAATGATCCCATAATGCCTCCGACTCCATGAACCGGAAAAACGTCTAATGAATCATCAATCACTAAGACTCGTTTAATATATTGAGTTGCATAAAAACACACGCCTCCGGCTAATCCGCCGATAATTAAACCACCTAAAGGTCCAACAAATCCCGAAGCAGGAGTAATCGTGCCTAATCCGGCGACCATTCCAGTAGCAATACCTAATACGCTAGGACGTTTAAAGCGTCGCCATTCAATAATCATCCACACTAAAGAACCAGAGGCAGCGGCAATGTGTGTGACTAATAAAGTCATTGCGGCACTTCCGTCAGCTTTTAACGCACTACCTGCATTAAAACCAAACCATCCTACCCACAACATGCCAGCACCGGTGACAACCATAGTCATGTTGTGTGGCGGCATACTTACGGTTGGAAAACCTTTGCGTCGCCCTAAAACTAAGGCTGAGACTAAAGCGGCAATTCCGGCATTCACATGAATCACAATTCCGCCGGCAAAATCGCGTACGCCTAATGCTTGTAACCAGCCACCTCCCCAAATCCAATGACAAATCGGCATATAAACCAGAATTAACCATAAACCGCTAAACCATAACATTGAGGAAAATTTCATCCGCTCGGCAAAAGCTCCCACAATTAAAGCAGGAGTAATAATGGCGAAAGTCAGTTGAAACATAAAAAATGCCGCTTCAGGAATATCTCCGGTTAAATTCTGAATCGTCATTTGTGGAATAAAACATTTTGATAAGCCACCGATAATCGCTTGCCAATTGCCGCCCTCACTAAAAATTAAGCTGTAAATTCCCGCTAACCATAAAATCGAAACTAAACAAGTAATCGAAAAACATTGCATTAATATCGACAATACGTTTTTACTACGAACCAATCCCCCATAAAATAAGGATAATCCGGGCAGGGTCATAAATAAAACTAATGCCGTTGAAGTCAATACCCATGCGGTATTCGCGGCATTGAGTTCTGCTGCCATCACCCATTGTGGCAATAATAATCCCAAACCTAGCGCGATTTTTTTATTCAGTGTCCACATGTCTAATCCTGACCCTGAAATTAAATCGCATCTTCGCCAGTTTCACCGGTACGAATACGAATCACCTGTTCCAAACTGGAAATAAAAATTTTGCCATCACCGATTTTGCCCGTATTTGCGGCTTTAACGATGGTTTCTACCGCTAATTCAACCACCGAATCTGCAACCGCAATTTCCAATTTGACTTTAGGTAAAAAATCAACCACATATTCTGCACCACGATACAATTCTGTATGACCTTTTTGTCGCCCAAATCCTTTGACTTCGGTAGCAGTCACACCGGCAACCCCAATTTCGGATAAAGCTTCGCGCACATCATCAAGTTTAAAAGGTTTAATAATCGCAGTAATTAATTTCATAAATTTCACTCAGTTAAAAAATAATACAACATCGCCTATCATAATGAATTCTGTAGCAAGATGCTATGGATTCGGTAAATGCTGTTGTAAAAAAGTTAAAATTCTCGACTCTAACCAATAGTGCGGTTGAGTGGGCAAATCACCACTCACAAAGCCAACATGTCCTCCGAATTCGCTATATTCCAAAACCGTACTTGAAGACAATTCTTCAGCGCGTGGAATTACGGCAGAATTCATAAAAGGATCGTCTAATGCCTGAATTAATAACGTTGGTATTTGAATAGATTTTAATTTAAATCGACTACTACACTGTTGATAATAATCATGCACATCGACAAAATGATATAATTTAGCCGCGACTCGATTATCATAATCCCAAAAAGAATACACTTTATTCAAATCGCCTAATTGTTTTAAAATAGTTAATTCTTTTTCCGCTTGAATACTTTTTAAATAACGCTGTTTATTACGCATATATTTTTTTAATTCTGATAATAAATACCAACGATATAATTTAGCAAATCCTTGGTCTAATTGAGTGCTACATATCGCTAATTGATAAGGCACTGAAATGGCAATCGCGGCGAATAATTCTACCGAATTACATTGACTTAACCAATTTAATAATACACTACCACCTAAAGAAAAACCAATTGCTGCAATCGGTGTATTAGGTTCACGTTGACGTAATTGTTGATATAAAAAATGAATATCGTTAATTTCTCCAAGATGATAACAAAGCGCAGTACGATTGGGTGAATAACAGCCGCGAAAATTTAAACTCATACTGCGTAATCCATTTTGGTATAAAGCGGCTTGTAATCCTTGAATATAAATTGATTGCGAATTACCCGCTAACCCATGTAATAATAAAATAATTGGCGCAGATTTATTTCCACAATGGACAATCTCTAAAACATCTTGATCTTCCGTGATTAAAGATTCGATTTGTAACGGCGGTACCGGAGAAACTCGACGACACAATGTGGGATAAATAGTTTGTAAATGTGGATTTTTTAACCACCACGCTGGTTTAAATGTGGATTGAATAATCATATAATTATTTGAAATCAAAATTTCTAAATTATAAAATAATTAGGTTAATTTTAACATAAACAACTAAATAAAAAATGCAATTACTTAAAGAGTTAAATATGCTATTAAAAAATGAAATGGAAACTGAATCTTTTGGAGCTTGGTTATGGACTCAATTCCCTAAAACCGGCGTTATTTTTTTACATGGCGAATTGGGCAGTGGTAAAACGACTATAGTGCGTGGATTATTGCGTGCCGCAGGTCATAACGGCGCGGTCAAAAGTCCAACTTTTACGGTGGTAGAAAATTATCATCTGCAACAACGCGATATTTTTCATTTTGATTTATATCGCTTGGTGGAAGCTGAAGAATTGGAATGGTTAGGCATTCGGGATTATTTTGCCAGCAACACCTTATGTTTGATTGAATGGGCTGAACGAGGTTATGGTTACTTGCCTCAAGCTGATGTAGAAATTTATCTACAGCTACATCCGCAAGGACGGGAATTACGCTTGGAGTCACATTTTCAGTGGCTAAAAAATTCTTAAACCGCTTCAGTGGAAAAACAAAGACTTATTGATATAATTTAACTTAAATAGTGATTATCATTTTTTTTAGGAAAAATAATGTCTGTTTTTGACAAATTGGGCTGGTTGTTGGCAGCCTCTTTATTCACCGCAACTACAATAGCAACCGCTTCACAAATCAATGGATTACAATTTACTCAGGATGCTCAATATTCACGATTGATTTTTAAAACACCTAATACGGTGAGTCATGGTTTATTTTTATTAAAAAATCCCAATCGATTAGTTTTGGATTTTAAACAAACGCAATTAACCCATCCATTAACGCAACCGCCATCGAATCATCCTTTATTTTTAAGAATACGCAGTGCGCAACGTCATCAAAATGATTTACGCATTGTTGTCGATTTAAAAAAAGCTTTTACCGCTAAAGATATTCAAGTCATTACCAATAACAATCAGCCGAATCAATTATTAATTTCGATTAATACGCCTAGTCAAATGATTCGCCATCTTGAATCGCCTAAACCGGAAATTCAACCAATGATTGCGCCAGCGATGATTGCTAAAAAAATTGAATCCACTCCCGTAAAATCAACTCCGATTGCGCATCATAAAAAGAATGATTTAACTTGGGCATTTGCTCATCAATTAACCGCTAAAGATTTATTCAAAAAACAACATGAAATTGTCATTGCGATTGATGCTGGACATGGAGGAAATGACGTAGGGGCGCAAGGAACAAATGGTACGCAAGAAAAAAATGTCGTATTCGCTATTGCACAACGTTTAGAACAAATTATTAATAATCAATCTGGAATGCGTGCGGTGATGGTGCGTAAAGGCGATTACTATATTAAATTACGCGATCGCATGGAAATTGCGCGTCAAGCAAAAGCCGATTTATTTGTCTCAATTCATGCGGATGCAATTAATGACAGCAGCGTTAAAGGAGCTTCAGTTTATATGTTATCGAATACGGGTGCTTCTAGCGAAGCCGCGCGGTGGTTAGCGAATAGCGAAAATGCTTCGGATTTAATGGGTGGTGTCAGTTTAGGTGATAAAGATGATATTTTAGCCTCAGTATTATTGGATTTATCTCAATCAGCAACTAAAGAAGCCAGTCGTAGTGTGGCGAATAAAATTTTGCAATATTTTAATGCGATTGGCAAATTACATAAAAATGAAGTGCAAAAAGCCAATTTTATGGTATTAAAATCTCCAGATATTCCTTCTATCTTAATTGAAACTGCTTTTATTTCTAATCCTGATGAAGAATTAGAACTCGTCGATCAACAACATCAACAAAAAATTGCCGATGCTGTTTTTAAAGGTATTCACAGTTATTTTAAAGAATATGCTCCTACAGGTACTAGAATGGCGGCTTCAGGTAATCATGCAATATAAATGAAAAAAATTATATTTGAAAAGAAGCATTATAATTATGAATAAAACACCAAATAGAGCCAATATGATTTTCTATTTTTTTAGAAAAAGAAAGTGTTTTTCTAACTAAACGAGATACCCTCTGATGCAACGTATTATTAAACCGCTCAATATAATTTGTTTTACCGGTTACTTTACCGACAGCAATATGATGATCTTTTGGAAATGCAGCCTGATAAGATTTCCACAAATCAGGTAAATGAAATGGCTTTTCCCTGATATTCTTTTGGTAATGAATTCCATAAAGTCTATGCAGCTTTAGCGTCTCTTTTACCAATTTTAATTCTAAAATTATTTTGAATTTACGTTAATTTAGCATAACTTAACATTAGCCATTTTATTCCAGTTTCTTCAAAACGGATTTGAATTTTTCGTTGCATACCTTCGCCTTCAATTTTCAAAATAATCCCTTCTCCAAATTTAGGATGTTGAACTTTCTGATTAACTTTGTAATCGGTTTCAATTGAAGAGGGCGGTTTAATTGCGCTTAATGCGGGTTTTTGATGAGTATGACTACGCAATCGAACTTCTTTAATCGAATCTAAAGGAATTTCGGATAAAAATCGTGAAGGTTTTGAATTATTTTCTTGCCCATACCACCATCTGGATTCGGAATAAGATAAATATAAATGCCGCATCGCACGAGTAATTCCAACATAAAATAATCGCCGTTCTTCTTCTAAACGATTAGGTTCATAAAGTGATTGACTAGAAGGAAATAAATTATCTTCTAAACCGACTACAAATACTTGTTCAAATTCCAAACCTTTAGCCGAATGTAAAGTCATTAATTGTACGCAATCGATTTCTTGATCACGATAACGTTCACCGGTTTCTAACGCAATCGAATTTAAAAATAATTCTAATTCAGTTAAAATATCTTGATCATTAATAGAAACTTTAAATAAACTGGCGGCATTAATTAATTCGGCTAAATTTTCTAAACGATTTTCGGTTTTAGCATCACTTTGTTGTTGATAATAAGTTTGTAAACCACTAGTTTCTATCACTAATTTAATTTTATCAGCTAATATTAAAGCTTCAGCAGAATCGCTTAATGTTTTAATTAATTGTAAAAATTGTTTAAGCGGCGTAATTGATCGAGAAGATAATTGAGAGTGCGAAATTAAATCTACTGCTGCCTGCCATAAAGAACATTGAGAATTTAGCGCGTATTTACGAATTATTTCTAATGTTTTTAAACCAATTCCGCGTGTTGGAAAATTAACTACTCGCTCAAAAGAAGCATCATCATGACGATTAGCAATTAATCGTAAATACGCTACAGTATTTTTAATTTCAGCTCGTTCAAAAAAACGAAATCCGCCATAAACTCGATAAGGAATTCCCTCTAACATTAAGCGTTCTTCAAATAAACGTGATTGCGCATTAACTCGATATAAAATCGCATGATCACTGAATGCTTTTCCTTCATTTTTGGCTTGTTTAATTTTTTCTACTACGAAATAAGCTTCATCTTGTTCATTAAATGCCGCATATAAATTGACCTGATCTCCTTGCATTAAATCCGTGCGTAATGTTTTACCTAAACGCTGTTGATTATGTGAAATTAAATGATTAGCGACGGTTAAAATCGCTTGAGTTGATCGATAATTTTGTTCTAATTTAATAAATTGATGTAAAGGATAATCTTGTTGAAAATAAGTTAAATTGGCAACTTTTGCGCCGCGCCAACTATAAATCGATTGATCATCATCGCCCACAATAAATAAATTATTTTGATTTTCGGTTAATAATTTTAACCAAGCATATTGAATCGTATTAGTATCTTGAAATTCATCTACATGAACTTGGCGAAATAACTGTCGATAATGATTGCGTAATTCTAAATTATCGCGCAATAATTCATACGAACGTAATAATAATTCGGAAAAATCCACAATCCCAGATCGTTGACAATATTGTTGATATTCCAAATAAAACCTTTGCATATTTTTTTGATAAAAATCGGTGGTCTCTATCATTAATGCTCGTTGTCCATTTTCTTTTTCTTGATTAATAAAATATTGAACTTTATTAGCGGGCCATTTTTTATCATCAATTTTTAAATCGGTTAAAATGCGTTTAATTAATCGTAATTGATCATCGCTATCAATAACTTGAAAATTGCTTGGTAATTTCGCTGCTTCAGCATGTCGCCGCAATAATCGATAAGCAATACTATGAAAAGTCCCAATCCAAAAATGATTTAATGACATTTTTAATAACGATTCAATTCTCCCGCGCATTTCCATAGCGGCTTTATTGGTAAAAGTCACCGCCAAAATGCTATAAGGCGAACAGCCTAATACTTGAATTTGCCATGCAATTCGATGTACCAATACCCGCGTTTTTCCAGTTCCTGCACCAGCTAATACCAATAGAGCTTGCGCGGGTGCAGAGACCGCAAGACGTTGTTGTTCATTTAAATTTTCTAATAACATATTGACATTCATTTAAATTTTATATCCTTATTATGACCGCATGGGGAATTTAACCTATTTCTGCATTATAATGGTAAACTATTATTTTCACAGACAAAATTGGACGTTTTTTTATGAGTTTTGATTATAAACGCTTAATTCAATTTGAGCATAATATTGGCACAAAAGAAGCAAAAATGCGCATGATGATTGGTGCAGCCGCGTTATTTATTTCTATTTTTACTGCTTCGATTTTATTATTAATTGTTGGCTTAGTGATGGTTGCTGAAGGTTATGTTGGATGGTGCCCAATGTATTCGGCTTTACATAAAAATACTTGTGAAACTAAAATAGATTCAACAGAAGTTTCTGAGTAAAATTGAAATGGTTGCATTTGTTTGATAAGCTTAATCGAACAAATGTAATCATCATTTAATTGGTTGTTTATTTTAAATAGAAAATATTATAGCGGTTTTAAATTAAAATCATTCTTACATTTAATATTGAAATTTAATGATCCATTTCATTCCGCCTAAGGATTCACTTGATTCACCTTTTAATTCACCATTTAATAATTCAACCAATTCTTTAACCACTGCCATACCAATTCCGTGACCTTGGATAGTTTCGTCGGCTCTAACTCCGCGTTTTAAAATTTCACTGAGTTTTTCTAAAGCAATTCCTTGACCATCATCTTCAATTTGTAAAATAATAAACATCGTCGATTTAGAAACAATTTGTTTATACAATTTAATTTGAACTTTTTGATGACACCATTTAGCGGCATTATCTAATAAATTACCGGCAATTTCATATAAATCGCCTTCTTCGCCCTTGAATTGTAATGAATGATCCAATTCTAAAATAAATTGAATTTTTTTATCTTGATAAACTTTTTCTAATGAATTCACAATTTTTTTAATCACCGTCGCTGGATGAGTTTTAGCCGTTAATTTTTTTTGCCCTTTAGCCGCCGCTTTTTGTAATTGATATTCAATAATTTCATTCATATGTGAAATTTGATCTTGCACAATTTGTCTAGGAATAATGTCATGTTCCATACAACCGCGTAAAATGGCTAAAGGTGTTTTTAAACTGTGAGATAAATCGGCTAAGGTATTGCGATAACGTTCTAAATGAGCGCGTTCACTATGAATTAACGCATTTAAATTTTGAGTTAAACCTAATAATTCTGCTGGATAACGACCATCTAAATGGCTTTTTTTACCCGCTTCAATTGCCGCTAAATCTTTAACAATACAGCGTAATGGAATTAAACTCCAGCGTAAAACAACGAATTGAATCATGATTAAAACAATTCCTACTGAAAAAAACCAAATGCGTAATGTTTCACGAAATCGAACTACGTGATCATGAACTAAAGTGCTTTCTTCAGCGACCGAGATAATATATTTATCAGCGGAATTATTTTTGGGATTTTCCCAAATAACCGCATAATGCAAAACAAAACGTTGATAAGAATCGACGACGAATATAGATTGCCCAGGATCCGTTTCAATAAATTCAATCTCTGGAGTACCTAAACTTGAATAAGAACGCCAAACAATTTTTTGATTTTTTTTACGAATAACGGCAAATAATCCTGAGCTTAAAGTCGAAAATCTGGTCTCTTCTAAAGTGAAAGGCATTTTTAAATGTCCTTTAGGGGAAATTTCAGCCACCGATAATAAAGAGCGAATCTGAATTTGTAATTTTTCTTTTAAACTGTGTTCAGCACTTTCACGAAAACCGCGTTCTAATACCCATAAAGCTAACACAAAAAAAGCAGCTAATACCAATCCTGCGGATAATAATAAACGAAAACTTAAAGCATCTAATTTCATAATTTAATTCGCTTTTTTACTTAATTGAATCAATGCTTGGAGCGTTTGCCAATCAGGTCTTATCGCATACACACCACTTAAAGGAATCAGCGGATTCATTCCCCTGACAAATAAATAAAATACGCCACCAAAGTGTCTTTGATAATCGTAATTATTTAATTGTTGTTGTAAATATTGATGTAATACGACGCTATATATCCAATATTGTAAACCATAATTATGTTCACGCATTGCGATTGTTAAATCAGATAATTGATAATTAGGTAATGAATTACTTTTATAATCAATTAAATAATATCTGCCTTGATATTCACAAATTAAATCGATAAATCCAGTTAAATATCCGGATAAAGCTTGATCAGTTAAAGGTTGAAAAGTTTCACAATTTTGCAAAATATGATTAATTTGTTGAAGTCGGAATGGAGAAAGAGCTAAATAGAAAGGCATTTCTTTTAAACATTTGGTAGAACGAATATTTTTTAAACAAAATTCCGCATCGTCAATCGCTAATGAAGTTGAAACAATATTTTGTAATAATAACGACAATGCTTCTGGAGATTCAAGCGTTAAACCAAAACGTAATCCCGCTTGTTGATAATAAAGTGTGGATTCAGAATTTATCACCGCTAATTGATCAAAATGTTTGACCTCTAATAAATAATGAATTAAATTCCCCATTGATGCGCCTTTAGGTAAAGCAGATTCATTTTCATTAATTAATTTTTCTTGATAAATTTCATCATGATGTTCTGCTAATAAAGGGCTAGTTAGCGTTATTGAGCGCATCGCTAATCCCGTATAACTACTGATTTGCCAATCCGATTGAGGATAATACGGTTTTTTTCTTGGCTGTAAAGATTTAGCTAAATCTGATGGCGTATTTAGATAATATTCGGGTAATTGATCGGTAATTAATTGATAATCAAAAGATAAAGGAAATTCTGTTGTTAATTGCTGTAATTGACGTTGTTGTTCAATAAAACTTTTATCGCTAAATCTAAATAAATGACTTAATGCGGATTGATTGGCAATATTTTTGCTGCGTACATTTGCCCATGCGATGTAACAACGATATTTTGCCCGAGTGACAGCGACATATAATAAACGCATTTCCTCAGCGAGTTGTTCATCTTTAGCGAATTGTTGGTGAATATTAAAATCTTTAGAACCTATATCTGTAATTAATTGTTGGTTGATTTGACAACTTACTGAAGTTGTTGATTTATATTGATTTTCATACCATAATAACGGACAAAAAACAATATCATATTCTAATCCTTTAGCTCGATGCGCCGTAATAATAGTGACAGCATCAGCCTCCGTTTCTAATCGTAATTGTTGATTATCATCGATAGCTTGTTGAGCGAAATGAATCGCTTTTTGTAAATAAATAAAAGTATTCTGCGGATTGAATTGCTGTTGTTGAGCGGCTTGTTGTAATAATTCCAATAAATGAAATAAATTGGTTAATTTTCGTTCCGCAAACGGCAATATAGATAAATGCTTAATAATAGCTTCATGATGCAATAATTGTTGCATCATCGCTAATAATCCTTGTTCTACCCAAATATGCTGATAAATTTGAAAACGCGCACTGAATTGTTCCCATTCATAATCTTGTTGATTGAGTTGATAAAGTTTTTGACCATCAATGCCAAACCAAAAATGAATGACCGCCTGTTTAATTAATGCCATTTTATGCGGCTCTAATAAAGCTTGTAATAAATAACATAATGATTTAGCTTCAGGCGATTGATAAACTGAAGCGGTATAATGCAAAATTGCGGGAATTCCAGCGGCAATTAAAGCTTGTTGATAATTTTCGGCTTGTTGATTAGTACGAACTAAAATAGCAATTTGATTAACTTGAATCTTTTGTGTTTTTTGCGAGGAAATAAATGAATATTGATTTAATAAAGCGATGATTTCATTAATCACTGCGGTTTGAATGATTTGTGCCGCTTTTTGCGAATGCCAATAGCCTGATTCTTCATCACTTTCGATTAATTGCCATAACATCAATGGCGGTAATTGACGTTGTGCATTTTTGAAATAATGATCATCAATTAAACGCGCAGCATGAACCGCTTGAAATGATAATGAATTTAATAAAAAAGAGTGTGGATGGTGAAATAATTGATTAATGGCTTCGACTAAATAGGGATGTGATCGCCAATTTTTTGCCAAAGTGTATTGATAATTTATTTGTTGTTGCGCGGCAAAATAAGTATAAATATCTGCACCGCGAAATTTATAAATCGCTTGTTTAGGATCACCAATTAAATATAAAAACTGCTCTTGCTTAGAAAATAATTGAGCAAAAATTTGCCATTGTAATTGATCGGTATCCTGAAATTCATCAATTAAACCCACTTTACATTCATTTTGTAAATGACTAAGCAATAAATGACTCCGATCATCAGCAAATACTTCTGCGACTCGTTGAATCAATTGATCAAAAGAAATTGCCGCTAAATGGTGTAATTGTTTATTGATATCCTGTTGTAAATAATCAATTAACAAACGTCGAACACATACCGTTAATTGTTTAATCGTATTGACTAATTCGGTAAACAATAAATAAGGCAGAGATAATTCAGCTAAGTAAGCTAATTTACGTTGTTCACCAGTCATTTGTTTATTACTGCGGAATTTATGACCATTTAATCCCTGAATTAATCCGGCTTGAGTGAATAATTCTAAACTATTTTGATCGGGCAATATTGCAGTTTGTCGAGTCAGCCATGCTTTGAATAAATCAAATTTTGTCTCAAAATGTTGTTGATATTTTTGGGTAAATTTTTCTTCAATAAAAGCCTGTTTAATAATTAAATAAACTTCATCAATTTGACTTGCGCTTTGATCTATTAAATTTTGAATCGATGAAAATAAATGGGTTAAAGATTGTACTGGTGGTAATACCGTTTGACAGCCATTATTTTTCGGAATACTAGCTAATAAATCATCAGGATTTTGATAATCAACAGTTAATAAACTGACTTCAAAGAGTGAACGTGAAGTAATTTCTTTTCGCCAAAAATCATCCGTGCTTTGTTGAAGTAAAAAATTTATATTGGGAATTAAGGTTAATTGAAATAATTGTCCGGTTTCTAGCGCGTATTTTTGTAAAATAGATTGACAAAATCCATGAATAGTAAAAATAAGCGTTTGATCGATGGATTGTAATGCTAGTTTTAATCTATTATGAATTGTTTTAAGAGATAAAGTAGTCTGTTGGCGATTTAACCAGTGATAAATATCTGAATCAATAATCGAGGTTAAATCTGTCAGTTGTCGAATCGCAATTAATAATCTTTGACGAATTCTATCGCGCAATTCTTCAGTCGCGGCATTAGTAAAAGTGACCACCAAAATATGCTGAATCGGTATATTTTGTTCAACAATAAAACGCAAAACTAATAAAGTAATGGTATAAGTTTTTCCCGTACCTGCACTGGCTTCAATTAAAGTTGAACCTGACTGTAATGGTGTATTAATGCTGTCAAAATAATTGGGCATATAGCATGGCTAATTTTAATGTTTACAAGGGTATAGTATTTTCACTTCAGAAAAATTTTTTTTGATAAATAAAATTGCTATGGGAATAATAAATGAAAAACACAACTTATAAAGCAAAATTAAATTAATTGAAATGCGGTAGAAACCGGCTCAATTTGAAAAATTCGATTCGGCATTTGAGTCGAAATCGATTGTTGTTGTCCTTGAAAATCATATTCGCGTAAACGAAAAGTATTACAATCTGCTACCAAATGCGTATTCCAAGGTGTTTCTAAACAATCTTGTACCCATTTCACTGGAAAATAAGCTACAGTGGCTGAATTCTTTGCCAATATTTTGAATTGCTGATCCAAAATCCAAAATTCGCCATTTCTTGAATTCGATAATAAATAACCGCGAGAATGCGGGCGTAAATGATGCGCCCCATTTAAGCCAGTTAACACAATATCCGTAGCTAAAGTCGATTTATGAATACGGGCTATTTTTCCCTGATAAAATAAAATGGTTAAAATATAATCTGGATGATAAGGATCGATAATTGCCGAATTTAAATGCGTGGTTTGTAAACGCCCGGGATAATTGCATAATCGATGATCAAGGGTTTTATCAATCAGCCGTTTTCCGCCGCCATATGCCTGATCATAACCGTGTTCCGTTGCCCACCATGACCAAATTAATTCGCCTTGTAAATTAAATTCTAATAACGCATCAACGCCACTGGCGGTGACTAAAATACCGTTAGCGGTTCGACGTAAAGATCGTACTTGAGTTAATAATGGACTGCGAATTTCTAAATCAATTTGTCCTTGATCATTTAATCGAGCAATATGTTCATCACCGGCAATTCCTTCTTCACTACAAGGCAAACCGTGAATAAAATACAATCCTTCGCCAGCAACATAATGCATTCCAAAAGGTTTGATAAAAGCTTTTTCGCCTAAAGAATGAATATTTCCTAAACCACCACGATGTTCAAACCATTGAATTTTACCGCCAGGTAAGCCTTTAAATACATCATTGGATTTATCTTTACCGCGAATAATTCGATTGAATCTAAATTTCGCATAATCCCAATTAGTTTGAGGATAAGATACAACAAAGCGAAAAGGTTTTGTAGAATTCATAATGTAAATATTTTGGTTTTAAATAAAAAATAGCGATAAAATAAAATTCAGCTTAAAATAGTTTCTTAAGTTGAAGATTAACACGAGTATGAAAAAATAAGATTTTAAATTAAAGGAGTTTTTATGAGTAAATGTCCAGTCTGTCAAACGCGTAAAGGAAAACGATTCTGTTTAATTAATGATCAACGATTGATTTGTAGTTTATGTTGTGGAAATACCCGACAAGCGGATTTGTGTCAATCTTGTGAATTTTATCAACCGCCGCGTCGTCGTTATGATCAATTGCCTTTTTTTTCAGAACAAATGATTTCACAAAATCACGCACTGAATTTATATTTACATTCGATTTTGCAACAATTACACAATTTTTCTACCGAAGAATCAATTAAGATTATTGAAACTTTATTAGATCGATATTATTTCCAACAATACGAATCTATTGAATCACCAATGGTCGCCCAAGGCGTAGAATCTATTACCCATTTTATTCAGCAACAATTATCGGCGGTAGATCATGAAATTTTGGTTAATTTATTCGTTGCTATTCGCCGACAATTAGTGATGATGCCAGTTTAAAGATTAGCTCATTTGATGATTTAAATAATCAAATCTTATTGGGTAACTGATGAAGAATGAGGTGGGGCTTTTTCTTGTAAACAATGATAAGCCGCGGCATCAAAACGAATTCTTAACGATTCCGTATTTTCATGTTCATCTAAAAACTTTTCGGCTTCGGGAGTCGTTAAATCTTTCATCATATATTTGGAAATACATAAACAAGTATTTTCTAATTCCGGTTTATTTAAAGTGTTTGGATCAGCGGCATTTTTAATTTCACGATCCACACATTGATCAGCAAATTGATGTTCAAATTTTTGCTTATCCATATCGGTAACAGCGACGATTTGTGATTTGTCCATAGGATCAAAATTGGATTTTTCATCTGAACAGCCATTTAGCCCCAATAAACTTCCTAAAACTAATGTCCAAGCGATTTTTGCTATAGTTGGTGAGTGCATATTTTTTTAAATTGATAACATTAAGCGTAACTATCACTTTACCATTTTCAGCCTCACAGTGTCACTATGACGGATTATTTGCTAAATTTTCGATTAAACTAGCTGATTTATTGATTTTGTTTTCAATCATTGGAGTCCCTTTTAGAATGTCTATTGAATTATTTTCCGCAGCACAAGCGGTTATTCCCGGCGGGGTCAATTCGCCAGTTCGCGCTTTTAATGGCGTAGGTGGCAGTCCAATATACATCGATCGTGCGCAAGGCGCGTATTTATTCGATACACAAGGACGACGCTATATCGATTATGTCGGTTCTTGGGGACCGATGATTTTAGGACATGCGCATCCTGAAGTGATTGAAGCGGTGAAACGTACCGCTGAAAAAGGCTTAAGTTTTGGTGCGCCAACGATTTTAGAAACCAAATTAGCCACTAAAGTTTGCGAGTTAATGCCGTCAATTGAATTAGTCAGAATGGTCAGCTCTGGAACTGAAGCGACTATGAGTGCGATTCGCTTGGCGCGTGGTTATACTGGACGCGAATTAATCATCAAATTTGAAGGGTGTTATCACGGACATTCAGATTCCTTATTGGTCAAAGCCGGTTCTGGCGCACTCACTTTAGGCATTCCCAGTTCTCCTGGAGTTCCTAAAGCTTTAGCTGCTCAAACTTTAACCTTAGCTTACAATGACTCCGAAGCGATTAAACAGGCTTTTGCTGAATACGGTGAACAAATTGCCGCAGTGATTGTTGAACCAGTCGCAGGAAATATGAATTGTGTATTACCCGAAGCCGACTTTTTACCGACTTTGCGGCAATTGTGCGATGACTATCATAGCGTATTGATTTTTGACGAGGTAATGACTGGTTTTCGCGTTGCTTTAGGCGGCGCGCAAAGTGTGTATCAAATTCAGCCTGATTTAACCACTTTAGGCAAAATTATTGGCGGTGGAATGCCGGTAGGAGCTTTCGGCGGCAAGCGAGAAATTATGCAACACATCGCGCCTTTGGGATCGGTGTATCAAGCAGGTACTTTATCAGGTAATCCAGTGGCGATGGCGGCGGGTTTAAAAACCTTAGAATTAATTGCCCGCGACCATTTTTATAGTGAATTAGCGAATAAAACCGAACAATTGGTTTTAGGTTTACAACAAATTGCGCAACAATTTAATATTGATTTTAGTGTTAATTATATTGGCGCGATGTTTGGTTTATTTTTTAATCCGATTCAATCTATTCGACGTTATGATCAAGTTATGCAATCGAATCAAATTTTATTTAAACGCTTTTTTCATTTGATGCTAAATCAAGGTATTTATTTAGCTCCTTCTGCTTTTGAAGCCGGATTTTTATCGGCAGCTCATAGTGATGAAGATTTACAACAAACTTTAACTGCGGCAAAAATAGCTTTTCAACAATTAGCTGAAATTTAATTGCTTATTTCAATTCACATTTTAACGAGTTTTATCGGTTAAGGCTTGTAATAATTCGGTAGTGGATTGTGGACGAATACGCGGTTGTATCGACATTGCCCAATCAATCGCTTCTAATAAATAATAAGGCAATTTACGTTTATAAGCTTTTACGGCTGGAATTTGAGGGTCTTCTTTTAATCGTAAAGGGGCAGGTGGGGGGACTTTTCGATCTAAACAAGCGCGCATAGTCGCGCCCACCGCATATAAATCTGTCCAAGGTCCAATCGATTTATTAGAATATTGCTCAACCGGAGAAAAGCCATTAGTTAATACTAAACTTTGTCCACTTTTTCCGGTTTGAGTCCGCTTTTGAATCGCGCCAAAATCTAATAATAACGGATCATTTTCGGGGCGAATCAAAATGTTGCCGGGTTTAATATCTAAATGTACCATATTGTGTTGATGAATTAGCTCTATTCCTTTTAATAAAGCTGAAAAAACCGTAATTAAAAATTCTTCATCAATCGCTATATCAGTATCGGAAATTAAATTATTTAAGGATACGCCATAATCATATGTCATCACCATATAAACGGTTGCATTCGCTTGAAAAAAATTAATGACTTCAACAATATTGTGATGTTTTAATTGCGCTAAAATTTTAGCTTCTTCAAAAAATAAAGTACGACCGCGATTAAATAATACTCTGTCTTCTTCACTATTTGGCACGACTACATTATTCCACGTTCTATGGGCTTGTCGACGAGGTAAAAATTCTTTAATTGCCACTTGAATTTGATCTTCCAATTGACGCGCTAAATAGACTGAACTAAAACCACCATGAGCTAATTCTCGTTCAATGATATAGTGGTCTATAATAGTTCCTGATTGTAAATAATTCCATTCGCTAGGATACGTTTGTGGATCGTAATATTCAGTCATCATCAAGCTACATTTTAATAATTAACCTGAGTTCGGGATAAACAAGCAGGCAACCTTGATTATTGAGAGAATATGAAGACTCTGACCTCTCATAATCTCAACAAGGTTGCCCGACGTGAGTTTAACACGACTATTCTGTGACGCTGACGATTTTTGCCAATGGTTTACTGCCGAATGGGAAAAACACAAATCGAAAACGGCACGAAAAAAGACGCAGACAGCACAGTTTAAGCCATTTCGAAATCGTCACCATTGTCATTTTTTATGAAAAGCCGTTGTAAAAAAGCAACCAACAGGATTGCGTTTGTGGATTCAACGCCGTTGCGGGTTTGCAATAATTTACGCATTTCTCGCCACAAAACCTTCAAAGGTTAAGCCAAAAGAGGCAAGTCATCAACGGGCTGGTTTTATGGCTTCAAACTGCATTTGGTGGTTGACGATTGCGGCGATGTTTTGTCGTTTCAGATTACCCGTGGCAACGTTGATGACAGAAAACCAGTACCGACCTTGCTAAAAAACTTTGTCGGCAAAGTGTTTGATGACTGAGGTTATATTTTTCAAAAAAACTGTCCGATTTGCTTGCCACCGATGACATTGAACTCATCACGACCTTGAGAAAAAACATGAAGCCTCAAGTTTCAGCCGCCTTCGATAAGCTGTTACTACGCAAACGCAGTATTATTGAAACCATTAATGATCAATTAAAAAATACTTTTGATCTTGAATATTCCAGACATCTCTCATTAATTAACTATATGATAAATATAGTTTCTTGTTTGGTTGCTTATTCTTATCAGGACAAAAAGCCCTCTTTAAATATTAGAAATAATTTACTGCCTTTACTGCAATAGGTTATCCCGAACTCAGGTTAAGTAAAAACACATAAATTATCAGATATTCCTATTTGAAAATTCTTCTCAATCCTCCTTTAGCAAAGAAGGGAGTTCCCCTTTAAATAAAGGTGGCTGGATTTAACAATAATAGCCAATAACTTTCAATTAATTTCTTATAGCGTAAATTTCAATAAAAAACTGCCTAATAACAAATATTCTCCATTTTTCAACCTACATTCAGAAGTATGTTGTGAATGATTCAAGATTTCTTTTAAATTTAAATGGGCATTTAAAAGATAAACGGGTTGTTTATTTGTCGGAACTGTTAATAATAATTCCTGATCTTTAAGCACAAAACATAAATGATTACGCGATAAAGATAACATGCTTAAACAACTCCCGCGATAAGGACTATGATTTTCCCATTCCATTCCTTGAGGATCATTTAGTAAAGTCAAATCAATTTCTGGAATCGATTCCGGTGTTTGTCGTCCAACCGTATAAGTTTGATTGGCTTGTAATATGAATTGAATTGGATTAGGTAATTGAATTATTGCGTGAAAACGATCAGGAATAGGTGACGGTAAAATGGTTAATATTTTTCCGCCTAAATAGCCAATCGTTTCTTGCGTTAAAGGGCTAAAATTTTGTAACGCATTTTTAAAATACGCACAAGCTTGGCGATCATTAGCACAAATTGCAGCTAATGAATGACGATCAATTGAATTATGACCATCCACAATATTTCCCTCAGCATCAAACCAAATTGTCCATTGTTTTAAGCCCGATACTCTGGTTTGTGGATGATCAATTCGACTTAATGCCAAGCCTTCTAAAATTAATAAAGGCGACGTTTGTTGGTTAGGAATCACGGTGCGATAAGATTGAGTTTGACTCATCTGAGCTTGATTCAGCCCGGGAATCAAAGTTCTGCCCCAAATCGGTTGTGATTGAGATGCAGATGTTAAATTGGTGGGAGTCGCTTGATTAATCACTGGACGCTGTGCTTCGGCAACCGGTGGCGTTGTTGAGAGTGATGAAGAATTAATGGAATGAGCAGCTAAAGGTTTGATTATTAAACGTAAATAGGCTGAATCAGCATTATGTCCAACCACTGTGGTATCTCTACAGTCAAAAATCCATGAATCTGCTTGTTGCCGACGTTGAATCTGAATCGCATCACCACTGTGACTATTGGCAAATAATTGCCATTCTTGTTGCTGTCGTTGTAATTGTAAATGTTGGCAAATATCAGAAAACCAAGGTATTTTTTCCTCAAAATAGCACAAATGCTCACGCGGTTTTACCAATAAAATGGTTTGTTGTTGTGGATAAATTTTTGCACTCGGTCGTTGACTATCCACTAAATAACTAATCGCTGGGCTAAATGGATGGGCTTGACCCTGAGCATCCACATAAACCGCCTCTAATTCGGCTTGAGCGATTTCCTCACGACCTGCAACATAAATTCCATGACCAAATTGAAAACCCACTTCATCAGCGGCTAATAAATTTGATCCCAACAATGCGTAATGCGGTTTACGTTGAGCTAACCATTGAGTAGCGGAAAAATAATCTTGATGTAAAACGGGTAAATTGGTGGTTAATGAGCTTAATGCTCCAGTATTTTGCCGAGTTTCACGATCAATAATCGCTTGTGGCAACCAAATTAAAACATCACTATAAATAAATTCTTCGGGACGACTGCGTTTTAATTTATCATCATAACGATGAATCATTGCTGGATTTTTTGCTAAAGCTTGGCATAATCGATATTGCGTATTCCCGCTATTTTTTTCACAAATCTGTGGATAAGCGGTAAATTTTTTTTGCCATAATGCTTCTGCATTGGTATGTTGATTGACAATTTGTTTTAAAATTAAACTATAACAACAGCGATCAAATTGAATTTGAATCGCAGGCAACGAAACAGTGGATTGACGATTAAACCATGCCATCATAAATTCCTAAATCAGCACTCTTTTTCATTTAAAAATTATTCGTAAAACTATTTTATATTCTGCCAATGATTACTTTAACACAATTTATTATTGATCAACAACGTCAATTCAGTGGCGTTTCAGGACATTTTACCGGTTTATTAAATGCGATTGCAATGGCTTGTAAGCGAATTGCCCATATTGTGAATCGTGGCGATTTAATTGGTGTATTAGGCAATTCCGATAGCGAAAATATACAAGGTGAAATTCAAAAAAAACTGGATATTATTACCCATCAATTAATGGTCGATACCTTAATTAATAGCGGACATTTAGCCGGCATGGTTTCGGAAGAAGCCGAACAAATTATTAAAATTCCGCCGCATTTTCCAAAAGATGAATATTTAGTATTATTTGATCCTTTAGATGGTTCTTCTAATATTGATGTGAATTTAACGGTTGGCACGATTTTTTCGATTATTCGCGCCCCTAAAGATTTAAATCCTGAATTAAAAGATTTTTTAAAATCGGGACGAGAACAAGTGTGTGCCGGTTTTGTTTTATATGGTCCTTCGACATTACTCATTTTAACCACTGGACAAGGGGTTAATGGTTTTACTTTAGATAAAGATATTGGCGAATTTATATTAACTCATTCCCAGATTCATATTCCAGAACAAACCCAAGAATTTGCAATTAATTTATCGAATCAACGTTTTTGGCAACCGCCAATTCAACGATATGTGAATGAATGTTTACAAGGAACACAAGGCATTCGTGGCAAAAATTTTAATATGCGTTGGTTAGCTTCTTTAGTCGCAGAAGTTTATCGAATTTTAATGCGCGGCGGCGTTTTTATGTATCCCTACGATTTACGTCAACCGCAACAAGCGGGGCGATTGCGATTATT
>JACCEE010647520.1_pt1 | contig 37146 bp, 38 predicted proteins | sample 7449931 | NCBI WGS metagenome assembly JACCEE01 (sample SAMN15323457, study PRJNA562643) | freshwater metagenome | isolation source: river surface water | place: USA:Blue River Watershed | collected 2017-08-19 | reverse complement strand
GTGATGCGCGCCGTGGCGCGGTTCAACCCGGAGTGACTTCAGATGAAAGTGTTTGCCTCTTTGCAGGACGTGGCCTCGTGTGTGGGGCAAGAAGTGGCGGTCAGCGAGTGGACCACCATCACCCAGGCGCAGATTGACCAGTTTGCCCAGGCGACCGGCGACCACCAATGGATCCATGTCGACCCCCAGCGTGCGGCTGAGGGGCCGTTTGGCACCACCATTGCCCATGGTTACCTCACCTTGTCCCTGGTGCCCAAATTTTTCGACTCCGCCATGCGCATCGACAATGTGCGCATGAGCATCAATTACGGACTCAACAAGGTGCGTTTCATGGCACCCGTGCCGGTCAACAGTCGCTTGCGGGCCCGTATCTCGCTGGTGGCTTGCGACCCCGTCGAGCCGCAAGGCTTTCAGCAAACCTGGCAGGTGCAGGTCGAGCGTGAAGGCAGCGACAAGCCGGTGTGCGTGGCCGAATCGATCGCCCGTCGATTTGCCTGAGGCCGGGGCTGAGGCGGGTGATCGTCCTTCAGGTGCCCGCGCCGGTAAAGCCCAGTTGCCGCCAGGCCTCATAGGCGACAACGGCCACAGCGTTCGACAAATTCAGGCTGCGCTGTCCGGCCCGCATGGGCAGGCGAAGCTGTTGCGACGGGGCGAACTGGTCGCGCAACGCAGCGGGCAAGCCCTGGGTTTCGCTGCCAAACACGAGCCAGTCGCCTGGCTGAAACGCGACCTCGTGCACATCGCGCTGTCCGCGCGTGGTGAGCGCGAAGCAGCGCGAGGGGTCAGGACTTTCTTGCGCCACAAAGGCTGACCAATCGGCGTGGCGCCGCACCTCGGCGTACTCGTGGTAGTCCAATCCCGCGCGACGCATCAAGCGGTCCTCCATGGAAAACCCCAGCGGCTCGATCAGGTGCAGGGTGCAACCGGTGTTGGCGGCCAACCGGATGACATTGCCGGTGTTCGGTGGAATTTCCGGATGGACCAGAACGATGTGAAACATGCGGGCTAGCTTACCTCAGGCGTTCGCGCCAGCACCACGCCCACCACGCGCCTGGCACCGGCTTGCAGCAGGGCCCGGGCCGCTTCCTGCAAGGAGGCGCCGGTGGTCATGATGTCATCGATCACCGCCACCTGACGTCCCTGGACAAATCGATGGTCCGCGGGCAGCACGTGACAGGCGTGTGAGAGGTTGGTGTGGCGACTGGCTGCATCCAAGGTCGATTGGGCCTGGGTATCGCGCAGGCGGTGCAAGAGGTGTGGGTGGTAGCGGCCGCGTGCGGGTCTGCTGGGGTTGTCCCCACGGCGATGCCGCTCGAGTTCGCGCGCCAACTCGTGGGCTTGGTTGAAGCCGCGTGCGAACAGTCGTTGGCTCGAGAGTGGCATGGGCACGACCAGGTCCACCTGCTCCAGCGCGGGGGCAATGCCCGGTGCGTGCCACATCAGGGTGCCGAGCGTGCGTGCCAGGCCAGGTTGTTGGCCATACTTGAAAGCTGCGATACAGCGATTCCAGGGGTAGTCGTAGTCCAGCGCGGCGTGACAGTTGGCCAGCAGGGGCGGCGTGACGCTGCAAGATCGGCACAGCCCGGGGCGGGGCAGTGGGGAGTTCTTGTCCACATCCAGTGACGACGCAAGGTTGCGCGTCACCGGCGGAGCAAGGTGCAGAGGGAGCGCACAGCGCGGGCAACGGAGCCTGGGTTGGGCAAACGCCGACACACACGACTCGCACAGAGCGGGACCGGGCCACGTCCCACACACCCAGCATCGACTGGGCCAGCGCCACGTGCCGCCTGTCAACATGACGCGACGCAGGGTGAGGGGTTGTCTGACCGCTTTCACCCGACCAATATACTGGTGCCGCCATGTCGTCCCCGTCCGATGTAACCACCTCACGCCCGCCGATCGATTGCGCTGCCGCCAGTCGCTGGCTGGAGGGTCGTGTCCCCGCAGCGGGGGGATCCCAGGCCTGGTTGCATGGCGAGGTGGCCCGGCGCATGGAATCGCGCTTGCAGTGGATGCGCCAGGCCCCGACCCTCTGGGTGGATTGGTCGCCGACACTGGGTGGATGGGAGGCCGCCGACTTGCTGTCCCAGCGCTACCCGCAGGCCCGGGTTTTGCGGGTCGAACCTGCACAGGCGCGCCAGACCAGGGCGCTGGCCAGACTGGCCCCGCCGCGTTGGCAGTTCTGGAAGGCGACACCGCAGGTGGTGGCCCAGGCGCCGGCTGGGCAGGCCCAGATGTTGTGGTCCAACATGCTGCTGCACGCACACCCGAATCCCGAATCCCTGTTGCGACAGTGGCATGCAGCGCTGGCGGTGGACGGCTATGTGATGTTTTCCTGTCTGGGGCCCGACTCCCTGCAAGAACTTCGTCACCTGTATGCTCAAAACGGCTGGCCACCTCCCTCGCACAGCTTCACCGACATGCATGATTGGGGTGATTTGCTGGTTCAGGCGGGTTTTGCTGAACCGGTCATGGACATGGAGCGCATCACCCTCACCTACCCGGATGCTCCCGCCGTGCTCGCCGATTTGCGCGACCTGGGGCGCAATTTGAGCCCTTCGCGTCATCCGGTTTGCCGCAGTCGAGCCTGGGGACAAGGTTTGCAACAGGCGATGGCAAGCCCGGATTCACCCCTGCTGTCGACACAGGCGGGTCGCCTGAAATTGACGTTTGAGGTGATTTACGGCCACGCATTCAAACCCACGCCGCGGGCCCGGGTCGCCTCCAAGACCGAAGTGCCCCTGCAGGATTTAAAGGCCATGCTGGGTCGTCGTCCCACGCGCGACTGACCGGACGTCACCAGTGGAAACTGCAAGCTTGCCGTCAGCAGGGTTAACCAGAAGGCTTGCTACAATGACCGGCGCTGTTTCACTCGGGAACGCCCGGGTTGGTTACCGCGTGTTCTGCCTGGCTTAGGGGTCAGGTCGGGATCACCCCACGAGGTCACTCAAGAGAAGATGATGAACAAGTTGAACAGAATGTTGGCGTCTAGCCTGCTCATGCTCGGAACCTGGCTGTCCACGGCGGCCTGGGCCGTGAACGATTTACCCGGTGGTCCGGGCGTGCGACAACTCAATTTGCCCGTAGGCGCCACTAAGATCGCCGAAGAGCAGGCCTGGCTGCACTGGTTCATGCTGATCATCTGCACAGTGATTTTCATTGCCGTGTTCGGCGTGATGTTCTATTCCATCCTCAAGCACCGCAAATCGCTGGGCTACAAGCCTGCCACCTTCCACGAGTCGGTCAAGGTTGAAATCGCCTGGACGGTGGTGCCTTTCATCATCGTGATCCTGATGGCGCTGCCCGCCACCAAGGTGGTGGTGGCCCAGAAAGACACCTCCAACGCTGACCTCACCATCAAGGCCACAGGCTACCAGTGGAAGTGGGGCTATGACTACATCAAAGGCGAGGGCGAGGGCCTGGGCTTCATCTCCACCCTGGACAACGAGCAGCGTGAAATTTCCAACAGCGGTGCCAAGGGCGTCTCCATCGACAACTACCTGTTGAAAGTGGATAACCCGCTGGTGGTGCCGGTTAACAAGAAGGTCCGCATCATCACCACGGCCAACGACGTGATTCATGCGTTTGCCGTGCCCCAGTTGGGCGTCAAGCAGGATGCCATTCCTGGTTTCGTGCGTGACACCTGGTTCCGTGCCGAGCGCACCGGTGATTTCTACGGTCAATGTCAGGAACTGTGCGGCAAGGAGCACGCCTACATGCCTATCCACGTCAAGGTGCTGAGCGCTGAAGACTACTCGGCCTGGGTGGCGGGTGAGCAGAAAAAGCTGGCGGCCAAGCAGGATGACCCCTCCAAGGTCTGGACGCTGGACGACATCGTCAAGCGCGGCGAAAAGGTCTATGCCGCCAATTGCGTGGCCTGCCACCAGACCAGCGGCAAGGCTGCTGGCCCGATCAAAGCCCTGGACGGTGCCGCCGTGGTGCTCGACGCTGACAAGAACAAGCAGATCTACGTCCTGCTCAATGGCCAGGGCAATGGGGCGATGCCCGCCTGGAAACAGCTGAGCGACACCGACCTGGCTGCCGTCATCAGCTACACCAAGAACAACTGGTCCAACAAGACGGGTCAGCTGGTCCAGCCGGCTGACGTCAAGGCCGCCCGTAAGTAACCGACCCCTTTCGAAGGAAACCACCATGAGCGCAGTTCTCGATCCCCACGGTCACGTCGCGGGCCACGGACACGATGATCACCACGGTGCACCCCACGGGTGGCGTCGCTGGGTCTTTGCCACCAACCACAAGGACATCGGTACCCTGTACCTGTTGTTTGCCTTTGCCATGTTGATGGTGGGCGGTGTGCTGGCTCTGCTGATTCGCGCCGAGTTGTTCCAGCCCGGTCTGCAGGTCGTGAACCCCGAGCTGTTCAACCAGCTCACCACCATGCACGGCCTGATCATGGTGTTCGGCGCCATCATGCCGGCCTTCGTGGGCTTCGCCAACTGGATGATCCCGCTGCAAATTGGGGCCTCCGACATGGCCTTCGCGCGCATGAACAACTTCAGCTTCTGGCTGATGATTCCCGCAGCCACCATGCTGGCCGGTTCGTTCTTCATGCCCGGCGGTGCGCCGGCGGCCGGCTGGACGCTCTATGCGCCGCTCACCCTGCAGATGGGCCCCTCCATGGACGCTGGTATCTCTGCCCTGCACATCCTGGGTGCCTCGTCCATCATGGGGTCGATCAACATCATCGTGACCATCCTCAACATGCGCGCTCCCGGCATGACGTTGATGAAGATGCCCATGTTCGTGTGGACCTGGCTGATCACCGCCTACTTGCTGATCGCCGTGATGCCCGTGCTGGCCGGTGCCATCACCATGACGCTGACCGATCGTCACTTCGGCACGACATTCTTCAACCCCGCGGGTGGCGGTGACCCGGTCATGTACCAGCACATTTTCTGGTTCTTCGGTCACCCCGAGGTGTACATCATGATTCTGCCGGCCTTCGGTATCGTGAGTCATATCGTCCCGGCCTTTGCCCGCAAGAAACTGTTTGGCTACGCTTCCATGGTGTACGCCACCGCCTCCATCGCCATCCTGTCCTTCATCGTGTGGGCGCACCACATGTATGCCACCGGCATGCCGGTGACGGGCCAGTTGTTCTTCATGTACGCCACCATGCTCATCTCCGTGCCCACCGGCGTGAAGGTGTTCAACTGGATCGCCACCATGTGGCGCGGCTCCATGACCTTTGAAACCCCGATGCTGTTTGCCGTGGGTTTCATCTTCGTGTTCACCATGGGTGGCTTCACCGGCCTCATTTGTTCCATGGCTCCAATCGACACACAGATTCAGGACACCTATTACATCGTGGCCCACTTCCACTATGTGCTGGTGGCGGGTTCGCTGTTCGCCATGTTCGCCGGCTTTTACTACTGGGCGCCCAAGTGGACCGGTGTGATGGTCAACGAAACCCGTGGCAAGCTGCACTTCTGGTGGACGCTGATCTCCTTCAACGTCACCTTCTTCCCGATGCACTTCCTGGGCCTGGCCGGCATGCCCCGTCGCTACGCCGACTACCCGATGCAGTTCACCGACTTCAACCAGATTGCTTCCATCGGCGCCTTTGCTTTCGGCTTCGCCCAGGTGTACTTCTTCCTGTTCATCGTGCTGCCAGCCATGCAAGGCAAGGGCGAGAAGGCTCCTCAGCGTCCCTGGGAAGCCGCCGAAGGTCTCGAGTGGGAAGTGCCCTCACCGGCGCCGTTCCACACCTTTGAAAACCCGCCCAAGCTGAACGCCGACGCGACCCGTATCGTCGCCTGATCACGGACTCACTGGCATGACACCCGAGCAGAAAAAGAGCAACCTGCGGTTGGGCCTGATCCTGGCCTCGGTGGCGCTCGTGTTTTTCCTCGGGTTCCTGGCCAAGATCATGCTGTTGAACCGCTGAATTCCTTGCCATGGCGCTGAACCGCAACAACCTGTTGATGCTGCGCAAACTCACGGTCGTGGCCGCGGGTATGTTCGCCTTTGGCTACGCGCTGGTGCCCATGTACCGCGCCATTTGCGAGTTCACCGGCATCAACATCCTGGCCTTGGGTGAACGTTCTGTCACTGGCACGGGCAACGCCCGTATGGCTGCACCGGCCAACACCCAGGTTGACACCAGCCGCACCATCACCGTCGAGTTCGATGCCAACGCCCGCGGGCCCTGGCAATTCCGTCCGGCGCAGCGCTCGGTGGACGTCCACCCGGGCGAGATGGTCACCGTCATGTACGAGTTCGAGAACGTGCAAGACCGTGTCATGTCGGCCCAGGCTATCCCCAGTTATGCCCCGCGACAGGCGGCGGCGCATTTCAACAAGGTCGAGTGCTTCTGCTTCAACCAGTACACGCTCGCCCCCGGCGAAAAGAGGCAGTGGCCGGTGGTGTTCGTGGTGGACCCCAAGTTGTCCAAGGACGTCACCACCATCACCTTGTCGTACACGTTTTTTGAAGTGGGCAGCAAAACCCCTGCTGCCCCGACTGCACAGAGCGCGCCCGCTCGTTCACAGGTGGGCGCATGACCGATCAACAACCCGTGCGCAAGGGGTCGCTGTGGCGCACCATCGTTGCCGTGGGCTGGTCGTTTCTGGGTATTCGCAAAAGCAGCGAGTTCCAGGAAGACATTGCGAAGATCACCCCCTTGCATATTCTGGGCGTGGGCTTGGTGGCCGGTCTGTTGTTTGTCGCCGGGTTGATGCTGATCGTCAACCTGGTCGTCGCGAAATCATGAAGGAGTGGAAATGAGCAGCACCTCGCACGGCGGTACGCCGTACTACTATGTCCCACACGAATCGCGGCACCCGGCCTTGGCGGCCCTGGGTCTGTTTTTCGTGATTTTGGGCGCTGGCCAATGGGTCAACGGAGCCGACTGGGGCAAATACTCCCTGTTCGGTGGCCTGGCTTTCTGGCTGTTTGTGCTGTACCAGTGGTTTGGTGATGCCATTGCTGAAAGCGAAGGCGGACAGTACGGTCACAAGATCGACCTGTCCTACCGCTGGAGCATGAGCTGGTTCATCTTTTCTGAAGTGATGTTCTTCGGCGCGTTCTTCTCCGCCCTGTGGTGGGCCCGCGCTCACTCGGTGCCTGAACTGGGTAACCTCAACAACGCCCTGTTGTGGCCCGATTTCAAGGCCGTGTGGCCCAGCGTGGCCGCAGGTGCCACCGCTTCGCCGGGTGGCATCATCGAGCCCTTCCAGACCATGACGCCGTTCTGGCTGCCCACCATCAACACCGCGTTGCTGTTGACCTCGGGTGTCACCCTCACCGTCGCTCACCACGCCCTGCGTGACGGCAACCGTGGCAAGACCATCCAGTTCATGTGGTTGACCGTGCTATTGGGTGTTGTGTTCCTGTTTGTACAGGGCTACGAGTACGCGCATGCCTACTCTGACATGAATCTCAAGTTGTCGTCGGGTGTGTACGGATCCACGTTCTATATGTTGACAGGTTTCCACGGTTTTCACGTGTTCCTGGGCATGCTGATGTTGCTGGTCATCACGCTGCGTTTGCAAAAAGGTCACTTCACGGCTGACAAGCACTTCGGTTTCGAAGGCGCAGCCTGGTACTGGCACTTTGTGGACGTGGTGTGGCTGGGTCTGTACATCCTGGTGTACTGGATGTAAGCCTCGCGGCTGACCCCACCGCAGACAGGCCGCTGATGCGGCCTGTGTTGTTTAGGTGAGCCAGCGCAGTTGTAGGCCACATGGCTCGCAGCGACGCGTCACTGACCTGCAGGAATCCCGGTGGGTTGGATGTAGCCCAGTTTCCAGGCCAGCAAAATGCACACGAACAGCAGAATGGAAAATCCCACCCGAACGCCCAGTGCGCGGGCCATGCGGTTGGTTTTGGCAGCGCCATTGCGTCCATCCCGCATCATGAAGATGAGCGCCGACGCCAGACTACCCACGATGGCCACAAAGGCCAGAGCAACAAGCCATTTCATGAACAGGATTATCGCGTGACCGCCCCCTCTGATGCTCCCTCCCCCACTGGCGCGTCTGCCAGACGCGGTCTGCGCTGGTGGGTGGTGACCGTGAGCGCGTTGGTGGCCATGGGCGTGACAGCATCTCTGGGGCGCTGGCAGTTGTCACGCGCCGACGAAAAGCTGGCCCAGCAAGCGGTGCTCGATGCCCGGGCTGATCAACCCGAGCTCGGCCACGACGATCTGCAGGGACTCCAGTACCCGTTGCCCGCCGACTTGATGCACCGCCGCGTGTCCCTGCAAGGCTTCTGGCGTCCCCAATACACCGTCTGGCTGGAGAACCGCAGCCACCGTGGGCAGGCCGGTTACTGGGTGCTCACCCCGTTGCAACTCGACGCCGACACGGCGGTGCTGGTGCAACGCGGTTGGGCCCCGCGTATCTCGCAGGACCGCAGCGTGTTGCCGCCTGTGCAGACCAACCTGGAAGTGGTGGACGTGGACGGTGTCTTGGCTGCCGAGCCGGGTCGCTTGTTGTCACTGGGCAACGAGTCAGGGGAGGTTGCCACAACCCTGGAGTCGGCATCGGGGTCATCCAGGATTCGGCACAATCTCACGCTGGAGCAATTCAGGCAGGACAGCGGCATCCCCGTCCTGGCCTTCATGATCCAGACCGATGACGATGATGAAGGCTTGCGTCGGGACTGGCCCGCCGTTGGGTCAACCGCCGACAAAAACTTGGGCTATGCCTTTCAATGGTTTGCCCTGTGTGCGCTTCTTTTTGTGCTGACCTTGTGGTTCCAATTCATACAGCCTGCTCGACATGCCTCACGATCGTCCTGACTCTTCCGCCGACCATCCCCTGGGACTGACGGTCTATGACCTGCCTGATCCTCAGGCCGTGGCGCAGGCCGATGAGCGGCGCGCGGCCCAAGGTCGCTGGCGCATGTTGCTGGTGTTGCTCGTGTGTGCCGCGCCCGTGATTGCGTCCTACTTCACCTATTACGTCATACGCCCCGAGGCGCGTCGCAACCACGGCGAACTGATTCAGCCCACCCGAGCCTTGCCGGAGATGCCCACGCGCACTTTACAAGGCGCAGAGGGGCAACTCTCGGCCCTGAAGGGCCAGTGGTTGCTGGTCAGTGTGTCTTCGGGCGCGTGTGATGAGCGGTGTCAGCAGCACCTGTACCTGCAGCGGCAAATCCTCACGGGCCTGGGCAGGGAGCGAGACCGCACCGACTGGGTGTGGCTGATCGATGATGACCTACCGGTGCCCGCTGCCATCGAGCCCGGTCTGGCCGAGGCCGTGGTGTTGCGCGTGCCGCGCGAGTTACTTTCGCAATGGCTGTCACCTCTGCCCGGCAAAAGCCTGAGCGACCACTGGTTTTTGGTGGATCCGCAAGGGGAGTGGATGATGCGTTTTGGCCCGGACATCGATGCCAAGCAAGCCACCCTGGTCAAAAAAGACCTGGAGCGATTGTTGCGCGCTGCCGCGGGCTGGGACAAGGCGGGACGCTGACCCATGGACACCACCCGCCTGATTGATTGGAGTCCCGTGCTGCACATCATGCTCAGCGGCATGCTGCTGGCTTTGGGACCGCTGAGTTGGGTGTGGCTGCGTTACCGCAAGGTGTCAATCCCCCAACGATTGCAGCGACTGACGGTACTCACCTTGTTTCTGACCTTTGACCTGGTCCTGTTTGGCGCCTTCACCCGCTTGACCGATTCGGGCTTGGGGTGTCCGGACTGGCCGGGTTGCTATGGTCACGCCAGTCCGGTGGGGGCGCAGGCGATGATCAGCGAGGCACAGGCACAGATGCCCTCGGGGCCGGTGACACACGAGAAGGCATGGATTGAGATGATCCACCGCTATCTGGCCGCAGCGGTGGGGGTGCTGATCCTCACCCAAGCGCTGTTTGTGACCTGGTTGGCGTGGCGTGCCCGCCGTGAACAGACACAGCCCTCGTCGACCGCGTTGCAATCGTCGCCATCGTTGCATGCCTCGATGGCGCCCGGCGAGTCCCTCAACCTCTGGTGGCCCTGGGCCACTCTTTTCTGGGTGTGCCTGCAAGGGGCGTTTGGCGCCTGGACGGTCACGCTCAAATTGTTTCCGGCAATCGTGACCTTGCATTTGTTCGGCGGGCTGGTGTTGCTGGTGCTCCTGGCGCGTCAGGTGGCGCTGCACCGTCTGTCCAGCGGTGTCACGCAGCGACAGCCCATGCCCGTCGCGCTACGGCAATTCAGTGTGGCCGCCGTGCTGGTGCTGCTGCTGCAAATCCTGCTGGGGGGCTGGGTCAGCACCAACTATGCGGTGCTGGCGTGCAACACGTTCCCGCAGTGCCAGGGCAGTTGGTGGCCTGCGATGGATTTTTCACAGGGATTCAGCCTGTGGCGTCATCTGGGCGTGACCTCCGATGGACGCCCCTTGGATTTTGAAGCGCTGACCGCCATCCACTATGCCCATCGGCTGATGGCGTATGCGGTGCTGATAGTCCTGGGCGCGCTCGCCTGGTCCTGGAAACGGCACGGCTTCAAGGCCGCGGGTCGGTGGCTCAATATCCTGTTGCTGTGGCAATTCCTCACTGGCTTGTCCAACGTGGTGCTCGACTGGCCTTTGTTATCGGCCGTTGCACACACCGGCGGCTCGGCGGCATTGCTGCTGTGTCTGAGTTGGACGCTGTTCACCTCGCGAGCCGCCACGGCTGTCACAATCTCACCGACCTTCACTCGGCCCTTCGCATGACGACATCCGCGCTTCCTCTCCCGTCTCGGTGGCGGCAGTTCAACGCCCTGACCAAGCCCCGGGTGATACAGCTGATTGTGTTTTGTGCCCTGATTGGCATGGTGCTGGCTGTGCCCGGTGTGCCCAGTTGGAACGATGTGGGGCTGGCCGCGTTGGCATGCCTGGGTATCTGGCTGGTGGCCGGAGCGGCGGCGGCCTTCAACTGCATTGTGGAAAAACAGATCGATGCGCGCATGAAGCGCACCGCCTGGCGACCGACGGCCAAGGGCGAGTTGAGTGACCGTGACACCCTGCTGTTCTCGTTTGTGCTGTGTCTGGCCGGATCGGTCATTCTGTACGCCTGGGTCAACCCACTCACCATGTGGCTGACCTTTGCCACTTTTGTGGGCTATGCGGTGATCTATACCGTCATCCTCAAGCCCCTCACCCCGCAAAACATCGTGATTGGTGGCGCATCCGGCGCGATGCCGCCGGTGCTGGGCTGGGCCGCCATGACGGGCGATGTGGGCCCTGAGGCACTGATCCTCTTTCTCATCATTTTTCTCTGGACGCCGCCGCACTTCTGGGCGCTGGCGCTGTACCGCGTCGAGGACTACCGCAAGTCTGGCCTGCCCATGCTGCCGGTGACCCACGGCAACGAATTCACCCGATTGCAGATTCTGCTCTACACCTGGGTGTTGCTGGCAGCTTGCCTCATGCCCTTCATCTACCGCATGAGCGGATGGTTTTACCTGGTGAGTGCGGTGATTCTGAGCTTGATGTTTTGCCTCTACGCCTGGAACTTGTGGCGCGAGTATTCGGATGCGCTGGCGCGCAAGACGTTTCGCTTCTCGCTGATCCACTTGAGCCTGCTGTTTGCGGCCCTCCTCATCGACCATTACCTGTGAACCTGATGCGCCAATCCCTGCACCTATTTCAGCGTCGCGCTTTGTTGAGGGCTTTGGCCATCGCGCCGCTGGTGGGGGTGAGTGCCTGTGACCCGAGCAAGCCGCAGTTTGTGTCGATCGACATCACGGGTGCCGATTACGCGCGGTCGTTCCGACTGCCTGACCAGCATGGGCAGGTGCGAACGCTCGATGATTTCAAAGGCCAGGTGGTGGCGGTCTTCTTCGGCTACACACAGTGCCCCGATGTCTGTCCCACCACGCTCACTGAGTGGGTGGAGATCAAGCGCAAACTGGGCGCCGACGGCGATCGCCTGCAAGGCCTCTTCATCACCGTGGACCCCGCGCGTGACACCCCCGAGGTGCTCAAGGCCTACATGGGCAACTTTGACCCCTCTTTCCTGGCCCTCATTCCCGAGAACGCCGAGGCCCTGGCGCAAGTGGCCAAGGAGTTCAAGATCATCTACAAGAAGGTGGACGGCAAGACTCCGGGCAGCTACACCATGGACCATTCGGCCGGGAGTTATCTGTATGACCCACAGGGTCGCCTGCGCCTGTACAGCCGCTATGGCAACAAAGTTGATGGCTTGGTGGCCGACATTCGCCTGTTGTTGAAATAACCCACCACCCAGGCGGTGCAACCTCAACCCTGGTCAATGAGGTCGACCCACAGGGGGCTTGGCTTTATGCGTAGTCGGCCAGTGCCGTGCGCATTTTTTTCATGGCCGCCACTTCGATCTGGCGAATACGCTCGGCGCTCACCCCATATTCAGCAGCCAGTTCGTGCAGCGTCATGCCGCCCGAGCCGTCGTCGTTGACCTTGAGCCAACGCTCTTCCACGATACGACGGCTGCGTGCATCCAGTGCGTCCAGCGCAGCCGCGATGCCGTCGGTGGCCAGCACGTCGCGCTGATAGGCTTCGAGACGGGCGGTGGGCTCATGGTTGGCATCGGCCAGGTAAGCGATGGGGCCAAAGGCTTCCTCGCCATCGTCACGCGGGGCCGGATCGAGCAGCACATCACCACCGGACATGCGCGTTTCCATCTCGGTCACGTCCTCGCGCTTGACGTTGAGTTCGCGTGCGACCACGTCAATCTGTTCTTGCGACAAGGTATCACGGTGGGTGATGCCTTGCTCGGCAGCGTCGGCCTTGAGGCTTTGCTTCATCGAGCGCAGGTTGAAGAACAACTTGCGCTGGGCCTTGGTGGTGGCTACCTTGACCATGCGCCAGTTGCGCACAATGTATTCGTGTATTTCGGCCTTGATCCAATGCAGCGCATAGCTGACCAGTCGAACGCCCTGGTCGGGATCGAAGCGTTTGACGGCCTTCATGAGACCCACATTGCCCTCTTGGATCAAGTCGGCATGAGGCAAGCCGTAGCCCAGGTACTGGCGTGAGACAGACACCACCAGGCGCAGGTGCGACATGATGAGTTTTCCGGCGGCTTCGAGGTTGCCCTGCTCTTTGAGTTCGCGGGCAAAGCGCTGCTCTTCTTCTAGCGTGAGCAGGGGCATGCGGTTCACCGCCGAGATGTAGGCGTCCAGGTGGCCCAGCGGCGGTACCAGGTCCCACGGATTGCGGGCCACCAAGGCTTGAGGAGTGGTCGTCAGAGCAGTCATGCGTGTAGTCCTTTCGGATACGTGTGACGTAATATTAGCACTCCTGGCGACCGAGTGCTAATCCCTGTTGGATTTAAGGGTAATCCCTTGGTTTTGGTCGGGAATTACCCCGCCGTTGGTTCCCCGGCGGTAATCGATGCAAGAGTGGCTGCCGGGCTTTGGCAGGCCTCGGATGTATGCTTACTGTCGGGCTCGTGCCAGGTCCACCAGCGCCTGAACCGAACTGGCCTGTCCCAGTCCCCAGCAAGCCTGGATCAGAGCCTCCACCTGAGAGGCGCCCAGCACCGGGTCGGCCTGGTCGTGGAACTTGCGCGCCAGCATGGCGTCGGTCATCGGACGCTCCAGTGAGCCAATCGCGTGGTCCACCCGCAGTGCGATGCTGGTGCCGTTGGTCAGCACCGCCGTGACTTCCACCGCGGCTTCGTCAATCCGGTCGTCGACGGTGGCAACGATCTTGCGCCGCAGCGCCACCATGTCGGGGCGGTTGACGATCTCGTCGGCGTATTCCGGCTCGCCGGCACGACCGAAGATCAGGCCGGCGGCGCAGCCGTGGTAGACGCTGAACTTGGCTTGCAGGCCGTCCACCGGTTCTTTCTTGCCGGTGAGCTCCAGCACCAGCGAGTGAACGCGCAGCTCCAGCCGCTCGATGTCCTCGGCCTTCACGCCACGCTCGCGCAACTGGGCGCAGGCGTCGATGCTGGGGTGGATCACGATGCCGCAGGCAAAGGGTTTGTAGGTGTTGAAGCTGATCTCAAAACGCTGACCCAGCTCACCATGGATCTCATTCCAGTCGCACTTGGGGGAAACCACCTGGGCAAAGCCGCGCGGCGCCTCGATGGCGCGCGAGCTGGCTGTGAATCCGTGTTGGGCCATGAGGGCGGCCATCAGGCCGGCACGGGCCGCACCACCGGGGTGGAAGGGCTTGGTCATGGTGCCGAATTGCTCACGCAGGCCCACCGGCTGCGAGGCAGCAATGCCCAGGGCCATGGCGGTCTTCTCGGTGTCCAGCCCCAGCAAACGCGCGCACGCAGCGGCCGAGCCCAGCATGCCGGTGGTGCCCGTGATATGCCAGCCGCGGTCATAGTGGTCGGGGTAGATGCAGTTGCCCACACGGCAAGCCACATCAATGCCCAGCACCAGGGCGTCAATCACCTGGCGGCCAGACGCCCCGGTTTTTTCGGCCAGGGCCAACACAGCAGAAGCGACCGGGCCAGCCGGGTGGATGATGGTCTTGAGGTGGGTGTCGTCAAAGTCAAAGGTGTGCGAACTGATGCCGTTGATCAGTGCCGCACTGGCGATATCGACGCGCTCGCTGCGACCGGCCAGTGTGGCTTGAGGGGCCGGCTCCAGCACTTGCACGGCGGCCAGGGCCGCTTCAGCCGCCTCGTGGTGCGCTGCGCCCACGGCACAGCCCAGCCAGTTCAGGAAGGTGCGGTGCGCCTCATGGTCCACCGCGTCGCTCCAACCCCGCGAGGGGTGGGTGGCCACGAAGCGGGCCAGGGTCTGGGTGATGGGCGGGGCGTTGTGGTCGGCATTGACCTGGGTATTGCGGGCCATGGAGATTCCTGAGTGGATGAGTCAAAGGACGAGATAGGGCGAGATGGCGTGGTGCGACGCAGCCTGTCGCGGGTCATGCTGACTCAGCGCGAGTTGTCGCCGCAGCGGGAGCCTTCAGTTGTCGGGTTGGATATGGCCCGCCATGGCCTGCAACACCGTGCGTCGAGATGGGCTCATGGTTCACCTTCCCAAGTCTAAACAGGCGGCGATTATGCGCCGAGCAAGGCGTGAGCAAACTCGCGCGCATGAAAGCGTTGTAAATCTTCCAGTTGTTCGCCCACCCCGATGAAGTAGACCGGCACGGGGCCGCGAACTCCCTCGCGCTGGCGCTCCTGGCCCCAGCGGGCAATGGCGGCGAGCACCCCGCCCTTGGCCGTGCCATCCAGCTTGGTGATGATGAGGCCAGTGAGTCCCAGGGCTTCGTCAAACGCCTTGACCTGCGCCAGCGCGTTTTGACCAGTGTTCCCGTCAATCACCAGCAGCACTTCGTGGGGAGCCGTGGGATCCGCCTTTTGCACCACACGTCGTACTTTTTTGAGTTCCTCCATCAAATGGAGTTGGGTGGGCAAACGTCCAGCCGTGTCCACCAGCACCACGTCGCGTCCCCGCGCCTTGCCGGCTGTCACGGCATCAAAACTCACGGCGGCCGGATCGCCCCCTTCCTGGCTGATGATGTCCACCTGGTTGCGGTCAGCCCACACCAGCAATTGCTCGCGCGCAGCGGCCCGGAACGTGTCGCCTGCGGCCAACAACACGCTGGCGCCGTGGTCGCTCAAGTGGCGGGTGAGTTTGCCAATGGAGGTGGTTTTGCCTGCGCCATTGACCCCCGCCACCATGATGACGGTGGGCGTGTGCTCACCCACGCGCAAGGGTTGCTCCAGCGGTTGCAGCAAATCGGTCAGCGCATCCACCAGCAGACCACGAACCCGTGCCGGATCGTCGGCTTTGGTGTCCTTGACGCGGCGTTTGAGATCGTTCAGCAGAAATTCGGTGGCGGGCACGCCGGCATCGGCCATCAGCAGGGCTGATTCCAGCGCTTCGTACAGATCGTCATCGATCTGCTTGCCAGTGAACACCTCGGCCATGCTCTGGCCCGTGCGGCGCAAGCCCTGGCGCAGGCGAGACAGCCAGCCCGCGCGTGCAGTGGGTTCGGCGGCAGACAAAGGCGCCGTTGCGGCGGGTGACGATGCAGAGGCCTCGCCAGTGGCGGCAAGGGCAGGGGCGGCGGACGTGGCCTTCGGTCCAGATGTCGTGCTGTGAGCGTTCGTGCTTGCAGCCACGTCAGTGGCCGGGGTTTTTTTCCGGAAAAAGCTGAACATGCGCGGGAGGTTCCTAGAATCGCGGAACCTTGCAGCACCTGGTCTGCAAGTCCAACTCAAGTTAGAACCGCGATCCTTCATTGTATGAAACGTCTCTTACTGGCGGGCCTAACGGCCTGCGCGATGGGGTGGGGGCTGATGTCCACAGCCGCTGCCGCCGGCTCGGCCTCCACCGACTCGGGCATCCATGTGTCCACACTGGCCAACGGACTGACCCTGGTGGTCAAGCCCGATCGGCGCGCCCCCACAGCCGTGCACATGCTCTGGGTGCGGGTCGGCTCCATGGACGAGGTGGATGGTCATTCCGGCGTGGCCCATGTGCTGGAGCACATGCTGTTCAAGGGCACGCCCAGTGTCCCCGCGGGTGAGTTTTCGCGCCGTGTGGCAGCCATGGGGGGGCGCGAGAACGCCTTCACCAGCCGCGACTACACCGGCTACTTCCAGATGATTCCCGCCAACCGCCTGGCCGATGTGATGCGTCTGGAGGCGGATCGGTTTGTCAATAACCGCTGGCCCGATGATGAGTTTCGTAAAGAGCTTGAGGTGGTGAAGGAAGAGCGGCGCTTGCGAACGGAAGACTCGCCGCGTGCCTTGCTGATGGAGCAACTCAGTGCGGTGCAGTTCACTGCCTCGCCTTATCGGCGCCCCATTGTGGGTTGGATGAGCGACCTGGATGCCATGACGCCCGATGATGCCCGCGAGTTTTACCGCCGCTGGTACACCCCCAAGAATGCGGTGGTGGTGGTGGTGGGCGATGTCGAACCTCAGGCGGTGCGGCGTCTGGCTGAGAAGGCCTATGGATCCATTCCGGCCCGTGCTGTACCCACGCGCAAACCCAACGCAGAACCGCCCCAATTGGGCCTTCGTCGCCTCGAGGTGAAAGCCCCGGCCGAACAGGCCTACCTGATGATGAGCTGGAAAGTGCCCGGCTTTCAGGGCTTCAATGACAGTGCCGAGAGCCGTGATGCGTTGGCCTTGACGGTGTTGTCTGCGGTACTCGATGGGTATGGTGGTGCGCGCCTGGACCGCCACCTCACCCAGGGCGCCGATCGTCTGGCCGATGGGGCCGGTGCTTATCACGACTTCAGTGGTCGCGGACCCTCGGTGTTTGTGCTCGATGGCGTGCCCGCGGCGGGCAAAACCCCACAAGCGCTGGAAGCCGCCTTGCGCGCGCAGGTCGATCGCATTGCACGCGAGGGCGTGAGCGAGGATGAGTTGCGCCGCGTCAAGGCCCAGTGGGTGGCCCAGGCGGTGTACAAGCGGGATTCATTGTTCAACCAGGCGCGTGAAATCGGCACTTACTGGATTGAAGGCTTGCCCCTGGACACGAGCGACCGGTTGATCGAGCGTTTGCGGGCTGTCACCGCCGATCAGGTGCAATCGGTGGCGCAGCGTTATTTTGGTCAGGACACGCTGACGGTGGGCACGCTGCTGCCTCAACCGCGCGACCCGGCAGCGGTACGCAAGCCTGCCATGCCCATTCGGCACTGACGGGAAGGATTGACCATGCACACCCTTTGTTCACGTCTGCTCGCGGGATGCTGGCTCGCGCTGGCCAGTACGTCGGCGCTCGCAGGCTTGCCGATTCAGCGCTGGACCGCCACCCACCAGGCCGAGATCTTGCTGATTGAAAGCCCGGCCTTGCCGATGGTGGATATCCAGATCGACTTTGACGCTGGCTCACGCCGTGACCCGGCAGCCCAGGCCGGGTTGGCCAGTGCTGTGGCCGCGATGATGTCCAAAGGCGTTCGGGCACGAGAGGGTGCACCGGCCATGGATGAAAATGCCCTGGGCGAAGCCTGGGCCGATTTGGGAGCCATGCTGGGTGCATCGGCCGGAGGCGATCGCTTCAGCGTCACCCTTCGTACCCTCACCATGCCCGATGTCTTGCAAGGTGCCTTGAAACTCGCTGCTCGCCAACTGGCCGAGCCAGCCTTTTCGCCTGAGGTGTGGGTGGCCGAGCGGGCCCGTTTCATCGCCTCGATCAAGGAGGCCAACACCCGGCCAGGCACGGTGGCGCAACGAACCTATGGGCGGGCGGTCTATGGGCCGCACCCCTATGGTCAGGAAGCCCATGAAGCGAGCCTGCAAGCTATTGAGGTGGCCGACCTGCGCCAGTTCCATGAGCGTCATCTGCAGGTTTGCCGGGCGCGGGTGAGTATCGTCGGTGCCCTCAACCGTGCTCAGGCTCAGGCTGCTGTGGAGCAGTTGTTGTCCCTGCTGCCCTCAGGCGGTGCCTGCGAAGCGTTGCCAGCAGTGCCGGAGGTGCAGGCCTTGACGGCTCCTGCCCAGCAGCGGGTACCCATGGCCTCCGCTCAAGCGCATGTGCTGATCGGCCAACCGGGTATTCGTCGCGTGGACCCGGCATTTTTCCCGATTACCGTGGGCAACTACATCCTGGGCGGTGGCGGATTTGTGTCCCGCCTGACCGAGCAAGTGCGTGAAAAGCGTGGCCTGAGCTACAGCGTGTACAGCTACTTCTCACCAGGCTTGCATGCGGGGGCCTTCACCGTCGGACTGCAGACGCGCCCGGATCAGGCCGCACAAGCCGTGGACGTCGCCACCGAGGTGCTCAAACGCTTTGTGCAAGAGGGCCCCACCGAGCGTGAACTGCAAGCTGCCAAAGACAACCTGATCGGGGGCTTTGCCCTGCGACTCGACAGCAACCGCAAGCTGTTGGAGCAACTCGCCAACATTGGTTGGAACCGCTTGCCTTTGAATTACCTCGACACCTGGACCGATGAGATCCGCCGCGTCACCGTGGCCGATATCCGTGCTGCCTTTCAGCGCGTGCTGCAACCCGAGCTCATGGTGACCGTGATCGTGGGGGGACCGCCCTGATGGGGGGCGAGATTCGCATCGTCGGTGGACAGTGGAAACGGACCCGGCTGGCCGTGCCCGATAAACCAGGCTTGCGGCCCACGCCGGATCGGGTGCGTGAGACCTTGTTCAACTGGCTTGGGCAGTCGCTGGAAGCTTGGTCCTGTGTCGACGTCTTTGCGGGCACGGGAGCCTTGGGTCTGGAAGCCGCGTCACGCGGTGCCGCCCCAGTGCAACTGCTGGAGCAGGACGCCGACCTGGTCAAATCCTTGCAGGCCACGGTGCAACGGCTGAAGGCATCAGACCAGGTCAGCGTCAGGCGAACGGATGGCGTGGCGACGCTTCGAGGCATGCCCGCGGCCAGCGTGGACCTGGTGCTGCTCGATCCCCCGTTTGAGTCGAAGCTGTTCGAGAGCGCCTTGAAAGCGGCGCGCCCTTGCTTGCGCCCAACCGGCTGGTTGTACCTGGAGGCCCCAGAGTCCTGGGACGAAGCCAGGCTGGCGCCTTTGGGCTACGGGCTGTACCGCCATCTGAAAGCCGGGGCTGTACACGCCCACCTGTTGCAGCCCTGGCCTGGCTAGCAGGATAGGCAGCATCCCGCAGACCGCAGGGATGATCCTGGCGTTGGCTGAGCCGGTTCGTTTGTCGCACGGGACTGGCCATGGCCCGGGAAAGGGCGCTGCATAATGAGCGACATCATCCCTGTGCACAAGGAATCTTGCATGACGTCTCCGGTGATTGCCGTTTATCCCGGCACCTTTGACCCCCTCACCCTGGGCCACGAGGACATCGTGCGCCGTGCAGCGCGCATGTTTGATCGGGTGGTGATTGCCGTGGCCATGGCGCATCACAAGAAAACCCTGTTCACCTTGCCTGAGCGACTCGCACTGACCCGCGAGGCCATGGCCGATTGCTCCAATGTAGAAGTCGACGCCTACGACGGGCTGGTGGTGGACTACCTGGCACAACGTGGTGCCACGGTGATGGTGCGGGGCGTGCGCTCGGTGACCGATTTTGATTACGAATTTCAACTGGCGGGCATGAACCGTCGCTTGTCCCCCGAGGTGGACACGGTGTTGCTGTACACGCAGGATGTGCACCAGTGCGTTTCCAGCACCCTGGTGCGAGAGATCAACATGCTCGGGGGCGACGTGGAGCAATTTGTGTCACCCACGGTGTATCGACGCTTACGGGATAAACGCGCGGGTGCGCAGCCCGCATGAAAGCTGTTCGGCTGCTCCTGATTCGACATGGTGAAACCGACTGGAACCGCGCCTTGCGGTTTCAGGGGCAGATCGATGTACCGCTCAATGCCATGGGCCGGGAGCAGGCCAGACGGGTGGGCCAGCGACTGGCCGCGTTGCATCGTCGGGGTGACCTGGCCGTGCCCGAGTTGCACAGCAGTGACTTGCAACGCGCCGTGCAAACTGCCACGCCCATCACCTGGGCCTCGCATCACACCCCAGACGGTGGCGAGGCGCACACCCAGTCCGTCCCCGTCAACACCGTGTGCGGTTTGCGGGAGCAGCACTTTGGGGTCTTTGAAGGTCACACAGCCCATGACAACCAGACCCGGCATCCCGATCTGTGGGACCGTTGGCGGCGGTTTGATGCGAACTTCGCCTTGCCCGGTGGCGGTGAAAGCACGCAGGCCTTTCATGACCGAGTGATCACAGCGCTGCTGGATCTGTGCCGTCAGACCGAGGCTGCTGACTTGACTGTGGTCACCCATGGCGGTGTGTTGGACATGGTATGGCGACACGCCCAGGGCGAAACGTTGCAGGGCCCCCGCCGCTGCGATATTCCTAATGCTGGGTTGAACCGCCTGCGGTTTGAAGCCGGTCGTTTCCACATCGATGCCTGGGGTGATGTGGACCACCTCGCGGGCATGCCGCCCCAACCGGTCTACCGCACCACGGATGCAGCCTTGCCGCCTCTGGCAACGCCTTGATTTACCGTCCGCAGGCAGTGGAATGCAATTGACCCTCGGTGGGCAAAACCGCCTGCCCATCAAGGGCACGTCCAACGTCGGATAATCGCACCATGGCTTTGATGATCACCGACCAATGCATCAACTGCGATGTGTGCGAACCCGAGTGCCCCAACCAGGCGATTTCACTCGGGGTGGAGATCTATGAAATCGACCCCGGCCGTTGCACCGAATGCGTGGGCCACTTCGATGAACCCCAGTGTGTGCAAGTGTGCCCGGTGGCCTGCATTCCGGTGAACCCCGAACATGTCGAATCGCGCGAGTCTCTGTGGGACAAATACCGTCGACTCCAGGCTTCGGCAGATCCCGCCTCGTCAGCCGAGTGATCCCGAGCCGGCCCTGCGAACCCGGGCCCAGGGTCAGAGATAAATTTTTTGCAACAACCGCAACAGCGTGTCGCGCTCGGACGCGGTCAGCCGCTGGGTTTTTTCCAACTCGGATTCGGTCACCGTTTTTTCTGCCTTCGTCATCAAGGCCGCGCCCTCTGGCGTCGGGTGCAAGCCCATCGCCCGTCCATCATGCGGATGGGGCATCCGCACGATCAACCCCCGTTTGACCAGCGATTGCACCAGACCCACCAGGTTGGGCGGCAGGATGTTGAGGGCGGCACACAGTTGACGCGAGGTGATGCCTGGGTTGTGCAACACCAGCGATAGCACCGAGAACTCCACCGGCTTCAAGTCATACATCGCCATGCGTTCCATGAAGCCCCCGATGATGCTCAGGGCCGCGCGACGCGCGTTGTAGCCGATCAGTGACTCAAGAAACCGGGCGTTGAGGGTCTCCAGGGTGGCGGATTCAGACAGGCTGTCGGCTTCAGTCGAGGGCGATGTGCGGTCTGATGCATCCGTCTGCTGTGGGCGAGTGCGCGAGCGGTTGGCGCTGGCTGCGGCAGCGCTCTTGCGTGAGGTCTTGCGTCCTGTCGTGGTGGCAGTGGGGGAATGCTTGAGGGGCATAGGATCGCTTGACTTCAAACCACAGGGGGTGTCATTCACACGCATGCGGCGACGTTGGACTTTACCAGCGAGTCGATGATGCCCAGTCGCATCGCGCCTTCTGGCAATACCCAGGTGCGCAGCGCCTGCAGGGGAGCTTCCCATCGGGTCGACCGATCGGGGGTGTCAGCCGGCAGTTGTGCATCAATGCGCTGCCAGGCCCAGTCCAGCAACACCAGTGCCAACGCGCGCAAGTAATCGTCGGCCACCTGGTAGGGCAAGGAGACACTGTCACGTGCAGCCTGCACCAGGGATGTGGTGCAGCTGCGCAGGTGCTCCAGCCGTGCCAGACCCGTGTCGTCCAGTTCTGCGGCGATGTCGTCCAGCAGGGCGTTCAAGGCGGCCCCACCATCCGGCACAATTTTTCGCACCAGCAGGTCAATCGCCTGAATTTCGTTGGTGCCTTCGTAAATCATGGCCACGCGGGCATCCCGCAGGATCTGCTCGATCCCCCATTCGCGCACATAGCCGTGCCCCCCCAACACTTGCAAGCATTCGCTGCCGCCATGGAAGGCCTGATGGGTCCAGGCAGCTTTCAGCACCGGCGTGACCAGCGAGCACCAGCGCTGGGCCGCGGCCGCTTCCTCGGAGTTGCCGTGGCGAATGCGGTCCAGCTCCAGGCCGGTGCGGTAGGCCAGAATGCGCCCGCCATCCACCCAGGCCCGCTGGGTGTCAAGCATGCGGCGAACGGCAGGGTGTTCGATGATGAAGTCGGCATCGGCCGCGCTGGCCTTGCGCTCGGGCGCGCGCATCTGGCGTCGCTCGCGAGCATAGGCATCTGCCTTTTGCCAGGCGGAATCGAGCAAACCGATGCCTTGCATGGCCACATGCAGACGCGCCGCGTTCATCATCACGAACATGGCGTTCAAGCCTTTGCCGGGTTGTCCCACGATCCAGCTCGCCGCCTCATCAAAGCGCATCACGCAAGTGGCGCTGCCGTGTAGCCCCATCTTCTCCTCGATGCGTTCGCAGTGAACCGCGCTGCGGGTGCCGTCCGCATAGAACTTGGGCACCACAAACAAGGACAAACCTTTGGGGCCGGGGGGCGCGTCGGGCAATCGCGCCAACACCAAGTGCACGATGTTCTCACTCAAATCGTGCTCGCCGCCGGAAATGAAAATCTTCGTGCCAGTGAGCGCGAACCGTCCATCGGGCAGAGGCGTGGCGCGGGTGCGTGCCAAGCCCAGATCGCTGCCTGCGTGGGGTTCCGTCAGGCACATGGTGGCCAGCCACTCCCCGGTGGCCAGCTTGCTCAGGTACCGGGCTTTGAGCTCCTCACTGGCGTGGTGCTTGAGGCATTCGTACGCGCCATGCAGCAGTCCGGGGGCCATGGTCCACCCATGGTTGGCTCCGCACAGCATTTCATAGAGCATGACCTCAAGCACGCTGGGCAAGCCTTGCCCACCATCTTCGGTGGCCGCAGCCAGCGCCGGCCAGCCCGCTTGCCAGAAAGCTTGGTAGGCGTCGCGAAAGCCAGGCGGTGTCACCACGCGACCGTGGTCGAATTGGCAGCCGATCTCATCGCCGTCTCGGTTCAACGGTGCAATGACCTCGCCAACAAACTTACCCGCCTCGTCCAGCACCTGCTCCATCAAGTCCTGATCGACCTCGGCAAACGCCTCGATGTGCACGAGTTGCCGAGGTGCCTGCAGCACCTGATGCAGCAAGGTGAACATCTCGCGGGTGTTGGGTTGATAGGCACTCACGCCTGAGCCTCCGTTTTTTTGCTGGCACCCAGGTAAGTGTCGATCACACGTGGGTCACGGGCTAATTGCTCGGCAGGCCCCTGCAGTGCGATCTCGCCCATTTCCAGCACATAGCCGTGATCGGCCACGGCGAGTGCAGCGCGGGCGTTCTGTTCCACCAGCACGATCGTCACGCCGGTTTGGCGCAGTGTCTCGATGATGGAGAAGATGTCTTTCACAATCAACGGGGCCAGCCCCAGACTGGGTTCATCCAGCATCAGCACCGACGGACGAGACATCAGCGCTCGACCCACGGCCAGCATCTGGCGTTCGCCGCCTGAGAGCGTGCCGGCTTCTTGTGCGCGGCGTTCTTTCAGACGGGGGAACAGCGCAAACACATCGGCGAGACGGTCTCGCCATTGCCCGTTGCCCAGGCGCATCTGACGGAACCCCCCCAGCACCAGGTTGTCTTCCACACTCATGGTGCCAAACAACTCGCGCTTTTCGGGGACCAGTGCAATGCCCAGCATCACGCGCTCTTCCAGGGAGAGGTCCTCGATCGATTGACCGTCAAACTCGATACGTCCCTGGCTGGGCAGCATCCCCATCAGGCTGTTGAGAAAGGTGGACTTGCCCGCGCCATTGGGGCCGATCACCGTGATCACACTCCCTTTGTTGGCTTGCAGGGTCAGACCATGTAGCACCTCTGCCTTGCCATAGCCGGCACGCAGGTCGGTGACTGTGAGTTGGGGCAGGCTCATGTTCAGTGCTCCGTTCCAAGGTAGGCAGCCCGCACGGCCGGGTTGGCCTGCACTTCAGCGGGTGTGCCCCGGGTGAGCAGGGTGCCAAATTCCATCACCACCAGTTGATCACACACCTCCATGACCAGGTCCATGTCGTGCTCCACCAGCAGGATGCTCATGCCTTCGCGTTGCAGTTGACGCAGCACCTGGGCCAGCGCCTGTTTTTCCTTGTGACGCAGACCGGCCGCAGGTTCATCCAGCAACAGCAAGGCGGGATCACTGCACAATGCCCGGGCAATCTCCATCAGGCGCTGGGAGCCCATGGCCAGGTTGCCAGCCTGCTCGTGCAAGCTGGCGCCCATGCCAATGCGCTCGAGCTGGCGTTGGGCCTCTTTCATCAACCGTTGCTCTTCGACCTGGTTAGTCCGAAGCATCGCGGAGAGCACGCCCTTGTGGCCGCGGGTGTAGGCCCCCATGGCCACGTTTTCCAGCACGGTCATGTCGGCAATCATCTTCACATGTTGGAAGGTGCGTGACATGCCCTGGCGAGCAATCTCGCGCGAGGGCAGTTGGCTGACGTCTTGGCCGCAGAAGGTGACGCGCCCCGAGGTTTTGGACAGCACGCCCGTGATGAGGTTGAAGGTGGTGGATTTGCCAGCGCCGTTCGGACCAATCAGCCCCACGATTTGGCCGGCTGCAATGTCAAAGCTGATGTCATTGACAGCCGTCAGCCCCCCAAACTGTTTGCGAATGTTGTCAACCACCAGGACAGGTTCGCCCGGGGCAGGTTTGCTTCGTACGGGCAGATCCTCAGCTTCCAACCAATTGAGGGCACGGGGCGGTCGTGGGAATTTGCGCGCCACCACAGACCACAAGCCATCGGGCAGGTACTTGAGCACCAGTACCAGGGCCACACCAAACACTATGACCTCGTAGCTACCACTGGTACCGATGATTGCAGGCAGGGCCACTTGCAGGTAGTCGTCCAGCAACTTGACCAGAGCTGCCCCGACGACGGCGCCCCACACATGGCCCACACCGCCCACCACGGCCATGAACAGGTACTCAATGCCCATCTTCAGGCCAAAGGCCGACGGATTCACCGTGCGTTGAAAGTGGGCGAGCAGCCAACCCGCCACCGCCGCGAACAAGGCGGCAATCAGGAAGATGGTGACCTTGTAGCGGAAGGTGCTGATGCCCATGGCCTCGGCCATTTGTGTGCCACCTTTGAGTGAGCGAATAGCGCGCCCGGGTCGCGAATCGAGCAGGTTGATCAGGGCCACAGCGCCCGCGATGAGCAGGGCCCAGCACAGGACAAAAAACAGACGCCCCTGGCCAATGTCGATGTCACCCACCGACAGACTTTTAAGGCCTAGCAGTCCGTCGTATTTGCCCAGGGCATCCAGGTTGCCCATCAGGTAATACAGCGACAGCCCCCAAGCAATGGTGGCCAATGGCAGGTAGTGGCCCGACATTCGCAAGGTGATGAGTCCCACCACGAGGGCACTCACGGCGGTCAAGCCCAGACCGATGAAGAGCGTGATCCAGGGCGACAGGCCCAGGTTGAGGGTGAGCCAGGCAGTGGTGTAAGCACCGATGCCCACAAAGGCGGCTTGACCAAACGAAGTCAGCCCGCCCACGCCGGTGAGCAGCACCAAGCCCAGGGACACCAGGGCGTACAGCCCGATGTAATTGAGTTGAGCAATCCAGAAATCGGGCAGCGGCAGCAGGGCAATGATGGGCACTGACAACGACAGCAACAGGACGGGGAGATGTTGTTTCATCTCAGTGCTCCTCATCCGAGTGGCCACTGCGCAGGGAGCGCACCAGCAAAATGGGCAGGATCAAGGTGAACACAATCACTTCCTTGAAAGCACTGGCCCAGAATGCGCCAAAGGCCTCCACGATGCCCACAAACAAGGCACCCAGCAACGCCCCGGGGTAACTCGAGAGCCCAGCCACCACCGCTGCCACAAAACCCTTGAGGCCAATCAAAAACCCGGAGTCGTAAAACACCGTGGTGGTGGGGCCGATCAACAGGCCCGAGAGAGCCCCGATCAAGGCTGCCATCAGAAACGTCAATTGACCCGACGCATGCGTGGAGATGCCCATCAAGCGCGCGCCGGTGCGGTTGACTGCCGTGGCGCGCAGGGCTTTGCCACGCAATGACTTTTCAAAATACAGCCACAGCAGCACGATCAATGAAAGCGACACGCCAAAAATGATCACCGTCTGACCCGTGAGGGTGACCGGGCCGAGCGCAAACCGATCGTCCCAGAAAGACGGGTTGCGAAACCCCTCAGCTCCAAAGAACAGCAGACCCAGACCGGTCATGGCGAAATGCACACCCACCGACACAATCAGCAGCACCAAGGGCGTGGCGGCTTCGAGCGACTGGTACGCCACTCGGTAGACCAAGGGGCCAAAGGCCGTGACAATCGCCACGCTCAGCAAGGCCTGCACCCACAGCGCAAATTGCTGGGGTGCCGCCCAGATGGACACCACCGCCACCACGGCGGGGATCAAAAGTGTCTTGAGCGCCGACTGCAACGCCCGAACCGGGTTGCCGTGGTGGCGCCAGCGTTCCACCAATTCCATCACCGACGCCACCACCGCCAGGCACATCAGCAACCAGACGGTGCCGGGTGTCTTGCCGCTTTGCAACATCGCCAGCGTGAGCGCACCATAGGCCACGAATTCACCTTGGGGAATGAAGATCACCCGCGTGACGGTGAACACCAGCACGGTGGCTAGCCCAAGCAGGGCATAGACTGCGCCGCTGGTGAGGCCGTCAAGCAGCAGGATGCTGGCAATGGTGGAGTCCATGGTGTGCGGCTTTATTCGACCTTGAACTTGCCGTCCACGACCTTGAGCATCACAGCCGTGTCCATGGTGTAACCCCAGTGGTCATCCTTGGTCCAGTTCATGATGCCGTGGGCAAAGTTGGTACGGCCCATGGTTTCAAGCGAATCACGCAAGGCGGTGCGGAACTCGACGGTGCCGGGCTTGGCCTTCTTCAGTGCCATCGGGACGGCTTTCTCCAGGGCCACCTGGGCGTCGTAGGCATGTCCGGCAAACTGGTTGTGACTGCCAGCGCCATAGACCTTGTCGTACTTGTTCACGAAATCCTGTGCCATTTTCTTCGAGGGGTGGCTGTCGGGCAGTTGGTCTGGCGCGATCACCGGGCCGGCAGACACAAAGGTACCTTCCACGCCCTTGCCGCCCACGCGTATCAGGTCCATGGTGGCGGCGGCATGCGTCTGGTAGATCTTGCCTTTGAAGCCGCGCTCAACCAGACCCAGTTGGGGCATGGCGGCTCCTGATCCCGAGGCCACCACCAGCATGGCGTCCGGGTTGGCTGCCACCAGCTTCAACGCTTGCGGGGTCACGCTGGTGTCGGTGCGGGCGAAGCGCTCGGTGGCCACCAGCTTGATGCCGGCCTTGTCCAGCAACGGGGCTACTTCTTTCAGCCATTGTTCGCCGTAGGCGTCGGTGTAGCCCAGGAAGCCCAGGGTCTTCACGCCTTGTTTCTTCATGTGCTCGACCATGGCGTAGCCAATCACGGTGTTGGATTGCGGCAGGCGGAACATCCACTTGTCCTTGCCCGCTGGCACGCCCACGGGTGAACCGGCCAGTTGCACCGTGCTGGCTTCGGCAGCAATGTCGGTCATGGCGGCGGCCACAGCGGTGATGCACGAGCCGATGATCACGTCCACCTTGTCTTCGGTCACGAAGCGGCGTGCATTGGCGGCACCCTTGCCAGGATCGGTCGCGTCATCGAGCACGATGAGTTGGACTTTTTCTCCGCCGATGGTTTGCGGGAAGAGTTTCAGCTGGTTTTGCATCGGAATGCCCAGGCCCGAGCCCGGTCCGGTGAGCGCCAGGCTGACGCCGATTTTGATATCGGCCAACGCAGCAGTGCTGGCCGACACGGTGACGGCCAGGGCCAAGAGGGTTTTCTTGAGTTTCATGTGTGTCTCCTTGGGTTGAAAAATGGATACAGGGGTTGATGAAAATGAGGGATGAGCGATCAGCTGCACAAGGCCTTGATGTCTTCAGGCACCGGGATGGCCTTGATGCGGTCCGGGTCCTCCGGATGCTTGATACAAAAAGCGCGGGTCTCCAGGCCTTCGCACAGCACGGTGTCGCCGCGCATCACCACATGCTTTTGCAACACCACCTTGTCGCGCCACTCAGCGATGCTGGTGTGTACCTGGATGCGCTCGCCATAGGTGGCCGGTCGCATGAACTTGGTGTGAATCTCCAGCAGCGGGGTGCCGATGATGCCGCGCGTCTTCACCAGTTCGCGCCAGGGCGGTACGCCACACTGGACGAAAAAATTCAGCGACGAGGCATCCATCCATTTGGAAAAATTGGGGAAGAACACGATGCCCGCGGGATCGCAGTCACCGAACATCACTTCCACTTCATACACAACGGTTTTGGACATGGTCTGGGGCAGTCGAGGGTGTTAAAGGGGGCGTGTTGCTCAAGGCCGATCAGCGCGGCGCCATGCGCAACGCGCCATCGAGGCGGATGGTTTCGCCGTTCAGGTGGTTGTTCTGCACGATGTGTACCGCCAATTCGGCAAACTCCTCGGGCTTGCCCAAGCGCGAGGGGAAGGGGATGCTCGCCGCCAGGGATTGCTGCACCGGCTCGGGCAGGGTTTTCATCAAGGGTGTGGAGAAGAGGCCGGGGGCGATGGTGCACACACGAATGCCGTGCTGCGCGAGATCACGTGCCATCGGCAAGGTCATGCCCACCACGCCCGCCTTGGACGCGCTGTAGGCTTGCTGACCCACCTGGCCGTCGTACGCTGCCACCGAGGCGGTGAACACCATCACGCCACGGGCGCCGTCTTCCATCGGGTCGAGCTGGGCGCAGGCGGCCGCAAAGAGGCGGGCCGCGTTGTAGGTGCCAATGAGGTTGACGTTGATCACCTTGGCAAAGTCTTCCAGGGGGGCGGCCTGGCCGTCTTTCCCGACCACGCGCTTGGCAGTGCCGATACCGGCAATTTGCATCAGGATGCGCGCCGGGCCATGGGCGGCCGAGGCGGTTGCGATCGCCTGGGCCATGCTGTCCGGGTCGGACACGTTGCAGGCCACGGCAATGCCGCCGATGTCGTGGGCAACGCGCTGGGCATTGTCCAGGTTGAGATCCAGCACGGCCACGCGGGCACCCAGGCGGGCGAGTTCACGTGCGGTGGCTTCACCCAGACCCGAGCCACCGCCGGTGACCAGGGCTGCTGTTCCTTGAATGTTCATACGAAAGATCCTTTTGATGCGGTCGTTTGTGCGCCGGTGGGCAGGCTCAGGCTGTCTCGGGGTTTTCAATCAACAGGGCAATGCCTTGTCCGCCCCCCACGCAGGCGCTGGAGATACCCCAGCGCAACTTGGCGCGACGCAGTTCTCGCGCAAGGGTGAGGGTCAGGCGAACACCGGTGGCGGCCAGGGGATGACCCAGCGCAATCGCGCCCCCGTTGACGTTCAGGCGTGAGAGGTCCAGCCCCAGGTCGCGGCCCACGGCCAGGGTTTGGGCCCCTTGTGCTTCGTTGATTTCAAAGCGGCCGATCTGGTCGAGCGTCAAGCCGGTGCGCTCGAGCAACAAGCGAATGGCTGGGGCTGGGCCAATACCCATGATTTCAGGTGGCACACCCACCACGGCTGCCGCGGCCACGCGTGCCAACGCGCCGTGGGGATGTGACTTGGCGTAGGCTCCGGAGGTCACCACACACGCCGCCGCTGCATCGACCAAAGCCGAGCTGTTGCCGCCGGTCTGCACCCCACCGTCATAGACGGGTTTCAGCTTGGCCAGCACGTCAACGGGTGACACGCGCGGGTGCGTGTCCTGGTTCACTTCGGTGATCTTGCCTGGCAGGCGAATGCCACGCGATTTGTAACCATCGATCTCGAATTTTTCGGTGACCACTGGCACGATTTCGCCCGCATGAAAACCACGCTGTTGTGCGGCCACCGCTTTGGCAAACGAGTCGCTGGCAAAGGCATCCACGTCTTCACGCGTGATGCCGTATTGCTTGGCCAGGTTCTCGGCGGTCTGGATCATGTTGATGCCGGCGGCCGGATCTTTCAGCGCTTCCCACATGTAGTCCTTGAAACCCACGGGAGCACCCAGCTTGAAGCCGGTGCGGTGATCAAACGCGGCAATGGGGTTGCGGGTCATGCTCTCGGTGCCCACCACCAAAGCGGCATCGGTCAGGCCGCCCTGAATTTGTTCAGCAGCCTGGCGGAACAATTCAAAACCGGTGCCGCAAATGCGTTGCGCCATCTGGGCCGGCACATCGATCGGGACACCTGCATACAAGCCAATGTGACGTGGCAAGAAGAACTGGTCAAAGTCGCCGGGTGCCATGTTGCCGGCGATGACCGAGCCGATGTCGGTGGCTGGCACGCCGGCACGCTTGAGGGCTTCACGGGCCGCTTTGATGCCCAGATCGGTCGGGGAGATGTGGCCCAGTGCGCCACAGTAGTCGACCATGGGGGTGCGCACGCCGTCGTGCATCCAGACATCGTCGAAAGAGTTGAACAAGCCGCGTGGGGTCATGGTGAGCGATCCGAACTTCAGAGCTGGGGTTTGAGAATGACATGCAGGCGGTCTTCGTGCAGAGCCGTCACGGTGTCAGCGCGGTGCGAGAGCACGGCACGCTGGTTGATCGAGCCTTTGTCGGTAATTTCGCCGCGATCGAGGGTGGGCGCTTCCGACAGCAGGCACAGACGCGCAATGCGGTTGGCGCTGCCCGTGGCGCTGCGCGCCAGATCGTTCACCAGGCTCTGGAAATGGGCCAGCACAGGCGCGCTGCTGAGCACGTCGGCCAACGGGGCTTCAGCGGGCAACCCGGCCAGTTGGCGTACCGCGGGTGTCGGAAACACCATGGCGCCCACTTCCTTCATGTTCAACCCGGTCAGCACCACATCCTGGACATAAGGAGCACCGGCCGCGATGATCTTGCCCCGCAGCGGCCCCACACTCACAAAGGTGCCGGTGGCGAGCTTGAAGTCTTCAGCAATTCGGCCGTCAAACTTCAGTCCCAGGTGCACGTCCGTTTCGTCGATCCACTTGACGGCGTCACCGGTCTTGAAGAAGCCTTCCTCGTCAAACGCCTCGGCGGTTTCCTGGGGGGCCCGCCAGTAGCCAGGGGTGATGTTGGGACCTCGGTAGCGCACCTCGGTTTTGCCGTCCATGTCCACCAGCTTGAGTTCCAGTCCCGGTGTCGGTACACCCAGATCACCAGCGCGCACGTGAGGGTTGGTCACGAAGATGCCAAAGGGTCCGGATTCGGTCATGCCCAGGCCCGTGCTCATGACAATGCGCTCGCCAATCTCGCGTTCCTGCGATTCATACAGGCTGTCCCAGATGGGTTGCGCCAACGCGGCACCTGCGTAGAAGAACATGTTGACGCGCGAGAGCAATGTCTTGCGCAACGCGTCGTCGGTTTTCATGGCCAGCGCAATCGCTTCGAAGCCGGTCGGCACGTTGAAGTACACCGTGGGCGCCACTTCGCGCAGGTTGCGCAAGGTTTCGTGCATGAGTGCGGGTGTGGGCTTGCCGTCGTCGATGTACAGCGTGCCACCGTGGTAGAGCACCATGCCGAAATTGTGGTTGCCGCCAAAGGTGTGGTTCCAGGGCAGCCAGTCCACCAGCACCAACTCGCCCTTGGCCAGCACGGGCATGGACTGCGCCATTTGTTGCTGGTTGGCGCACCACATGCGCTGGGTGTTGATCACCGCCTTGGGCAGCTTGGTGGAACCGCTGGTGAAGAGAAACTTGACGATGGTGTCTGGCCCCGTGCCCGCCATGGCGGCATCGACCGCCGCTGTCGCCTGCGTGTTGCACAGGTCGGCAAAGCGCGTGACCGTGCGGCCTTCCACGCTGCCTTCCTGCAGCACCACTTCCATGTCGGCTGGGACGGCGGCGCGGATGGCCTTGGCATAACGCTCATCACTGGCGAACACCAGGCCAGGTGTCACCGTGTTGAGCACATGCTTGAGTTTGTCGTAGTCCTGGCTGACCAGCGAGTAGGGGGGTGAGACCGGCACAAACGGAATTCCCGCCACCAAACACCCCAGACTGAGCAGTGCATGCTCCAGGCTGTTCTCACTCAGGATGGCCACCGGTCGATCCACGCTCAATCCCCGGTTGATGAGGGACTGTGCAATGTTGCGTGCGGTTCCCCAGGCTTCGCCAAAGCTCACATGACGCCAGTCACCCAGCTGGCCATTGGCTTGCTTCACGCGTCGCGCCAACAAGCTGCGGTTCGGGGCCACCTGGGCCCAATGACGCAAGCGATCGGTGATGCAATCAGGAAACCCCACCAAAGGCTGTTCGGCCATCAGATAGTGCGTGCCGGGGACACCATCACGCAAGTGCACACGGGTAACGCCAAATTCGAGCGGTCGAAAACGGGGGGCGGTCATGCAGGTCTCCTCGGATCGATGGAATGTTGGAGCGCTGGTCAGCGCTTTTGAACCTTGGCGGCTTTGCCTTCCAGGAAGGCGCGCACGCGGGCCTTGGCTTCAGGGGCCGACTGTGCGATGGACGAGATCAGGGCTTCGGTGAAAAAGCCGTGATCGGCCGGTTGCTCGGCAATGCGAGGCAGCGCATGCATCAAGGCATAGTTGGTCAGCGGGGCGTTGGTGGCGATGCGTTGCGCCAGTTCCAGTGCCTTGGCCACCGAGGCACCGGCTTCCACGAGGTATTGCGCAAAACCCACCCGCTCGCCCTCGGTGGCGTCGTAGACGCGACCGGTCAGCATCATGTCGGTCATGCGCGCAGCGCCAATCAATTTGGGCACCCGCACCGAGCCACCGCCCCCCACAAAAATACCGCGCGTGCCCTCGGGCAGGGCGTAAAAGGTGGACGCATCGGCCACTCGGATGTGGCAAGCACTGGCCAGCTCCAGGCCGCCGCCCACCACCGCACCATGCAGCGCGGCGACTACAGGCACACGGCCTTGCTCCACCGCGTTCAGGGCCACGTGCCAGCTGCGCGAATGGTGCACGCCTTCACCGGCATCACGCTCTTTGAGTTCAGACAAGTCCAGGCCGGCGCAGAAATGGTCGCCTTCGCCGTGCACCACGGCGGCGCGAGCCTCGGCGGGCAGGTTCTGGAAGACATCGCGCAGCGCCTCAATCAAGCCGTCGCTCAGGGCATTGCGCTTGGCAGGGCGGCAGAGCCGGACCACGGCAACGGCGCCTTGCATCTCCAGCGCAACACCTTGCTGAGCGGCACGTTCAAGGGCAGGGTGGAGGGCAGTAGAGGCGGACATGGCAGACACAGGGCGACCCCAATTGGTTATGATTAATAACCATATTGTCCCAATGCGTGCCCCACGACCATCTAGGGATTACCCTAGATTTAAGATGAAAGAGGATTTTGGTACTCAGTCGGTCAGGTGCTTTGACTGGATCCCGGGGGTGGCAGATCCGCCGGTCGGGGCGGTTTGGCCCGAGGCGGCTTGCTGGTGTGCACCAGCAGCGTGGCTTTGGGCATATCGCCAGCCAACAAGTCTGGCACCGCCTTGAGCGTGCGGTCTACGCACTGCTCTATCGCGATTCGCTGATCCGGCGACGGTTTTTGCAGGACCCAATGGATCACCTCCGACTTCACGCCTGGGTGGCCAATGCCCAGGCGCAAACGCCAGTATTGGTCGGTGCCCAGTTGGGCGTGGATGTCGCGAAGGCCATTGTGACCGGCATGGCTACCCCCCAGCTTGAGTTTGGCCTGGCCCGGCACGACATCGAGTTCGTCGTGCGCCACCAGAATTTCTTGCGGGCTGATCTTGAAAAACTTCGCCAGGGCGGCCACCGACTTGCCCGAGAGGTTCATGAACGTCTGGGGTTCCAGCAGCCAAACATTCTCACCCTCGATCTGGGTGCGCGCCACCAGCCCGTGGTACCCCCGGTCCAGGTTGAGCGTCACGCCGAGTTGGCGTGCCAGGGCGTCGATCCACCAGAAACCTGCATTGTGGCGGGTATCCTCGTACTGGGGACCTGGGTTGCCCAGTCCAACAAACAATCTGATCATGGCGCTGGATTATCCTGGAGTCGGCTCTCGCCCATTAAAGCTTCTGTGTCGTCGAACCGATACCATGGCTGTCACCTCCTGGCAGGAGTCGCTGTTGGCGTCCTGTCACATCAAGGAATACGGGTATGCAAAAAATCAAGGAAATCATCAAGAAGTATCTGCGAGCCGCGCTGGAGGTCATCTTGATCGCCGCCCTCGTGGCTGCTGGCGGCTTTGCCTATTGGAACTTTGCCGGCAAGAAGCATCTGGTGCACGAAATCGCCGAGCTCACCGAGCAGGTCGAGGACGCCGAGCATGAGACCGATAAGGTCAAGGAAGCCCTCGCCGAGGCTGAAAAATCCATGCAGGCGCTTGAGGACAAGCAGCATGAATTCGAAGCGGTGAAATCCGCCTTTGCCAACGGCGTGTTGCTGCAAGACATTGAAACGCTCTACAAGGCACAAAAATCCTTGACCACCGAGCGCCAGGTGGGCCTGGCCGCTCTGCGTCTGCTCACCAAAGGCCCCGGCGACCCGGACACGGTGGCGGCTTTCGAAAAATCCCTTGAGATGGCGGAGTGGAACACCCGCCTGCAATCCGTGTGCGCAGCCCAGAATGCCCTGGTTGCTGCCGGCCAGAAGGTCAACATGCTGTCCGAGTGCCAGCGTAAGTCACCGGCCAAAGAGGGCAAGGACAACGAGTCCAAGGACAAGCACGCCAAGAAAGAGGGCAACAAAGGCCACGATGTGCACTGGGGCTACGAGGGTGACAATGGGCCCGAGCACTGGGGCGCCAACTTTCCCATCTGTGGCAAGGGCAAGAAGCAGTCGCCGCTGAACATCGTCGGCCCCTTTGAAAAAGGCAAGGACACCCTGGCGGTGGCCTACAAGGAAGGCCAACTCAAGGTGATCAACAATGGCCACACCATTCAGGTCAACGTGGAGCCCGGCAGCAAGCTGACCATCAACAAGGAAGAGTTTGATCTGTTGCAATTCCATTTTCATCGCCCCAGCGAAGAACAGGTGGACGGCAAAAACTCCGCCATGGTGGCTCACTTTGTGCACAAGAGCGCTGCGGGCAAATTGGCGGTGATTGGTGTGCTGCTGAACGAGGGCAAGGACAACGCGGCCATCAAGACCTTGTGGGCCAATCTGCCCCCCAAAGAGGGTGAAGAGTATGTGCCTGCCAAAGTGAAGTTCAACCCGGGCCAAATGCTGCCGTCGTCGCTCTCTTACTATGCCTACGAGGGCTCGCTGACCACGCCGCCGTGTACCGAGGGTGTGAATTTCTATATCCTCAAGACGCCGGTGGATATATCCAAGGCGCAGGTGGCGAAGTTCCCCTTCAAGCTCAACGCTCGTCCGGTGCAAAGCCTGAACGGCCGCAAGATCAGTTCGGATTGAGCGCCTTGAAGGGCAGGTCCAGGGGACACAGGCCAAACCTGTAGCGAGCCGTAGGTCCCCTCTCACTGATCAGCTGAGCGTTGGCCGCGTAAAAAAACCTTCTGCAGTGATGCAGAAGGTTTTTTTATGGGAAAAGATGTTGGAGAGACAACGAGCGCGGGCTTCGGGCCAGCGGCTCATGCCACCATCACAGTGACTTCAAGCGCTCGGTGGACGGGACCACGCGGGTGAGGCGAATGCCGTAACGGTCGTTGACCAGCACCACTTCGCCTTGCGCCACCACGGTGTTGTTCACCAGGAGGTCCAGCGGTTCGCCCGCAATGCGATCGAGTTCCACCACGCTGCCCTGGGTCAAACGCATCAAATCCTTGATTTTGATTTGCGCACGACCGACCTCGATGGCCAGTGAGACGGAAATATTTTGCAGCACATCAGCGTTGATGTTGCCTGGATGGCTGACTTGAAAGTCTTGGGCAGTCGGATTAGGCTCGTTATCGCCGGCTGCGCCCGACTCATTGAGTTCAGTGGTGTCGTTCATGTTGAATTCCTCGATCAAAGGTGCCCAGGGGCCAGTTGTTTTTCGATGCGAACCGCCACATGCGATCCGCGCGAACCGACTTGCACACCGAAGGACGGGACCTCGTTGGTGATGAATTGAGCCAGCTCAGGTTTCTTGAAGAAGAGCAGATCGCCCTCTTTCATGGTTTGCAAATCGTGCAGCGTGGTTTTAATATGACCCATGACCACTTTGGCATCGACGTGTGCATCGCCCACGGCCACTGCGAGATCCTCGCGCCAGACCTTGTCCGATTCCTCGTTGCCGTCGCCGGTTTGTACCCGATTGCGCAGCAGTTCGCGCAGCGGCTTGAGGGTGGCGTAGGGATACACCAGATCCATGAAGCCTTTGCCGCCAGTGGCCGTAGCCTCTGCCTCGAAGCGGTTGAGCACCACCAGGTCGTTCTCATCGGCAATCTGTGCAAATTGCGGATTGATCTCAGCACTGACTTTTTCGCAGTCAATCTCCAGCACAGGAGCCCAGGCTTCCTTGAGCGAGCGGAAGAAGACTTCCAGAATGATGTTGATGATGCGTGTTTCGGTCGGGGTGAACAACCGACCCGGGGGCAAATCGCCCACACCTTTGCCAAAGCCACCGAAGAAACTGTCGAGCGAACTGAAGACCACGTTGGGGTCGATGATGACCACCGAAAACCCCCGCAGCGGATGCATACGCACCGTATTCACCGCCAGCGGCGGTTTGAGCATCTTGAGGTAGTCGCCAAATTTGATGATCTGAACACGCGACGGGTTGACCCGAGGCGTGGTGCGCAACACTTCCAAAAGACCAAGACGGAACATGCGGATGAAACGCTCGTTGATCATGTCGATCGACGAAACGTTCACCCCCAGGCTGCTGTCTTCGCTGGCCAGGTCGTGCTTGCGAACGTG
>JACCEE010406474.1_pt1 | contig 37154 bp, 32 predicted proteins | sample 7449931 | NCBI WGS metagenome assembly JACCEE01 (sample SAMN15323457, study PRJNA562643) | freshwater metagenome | isolation source: river surface water | place: USA:Blue River Watershed | collected 2017-08-19 | reverse complement strand
CTTAAACCAGCTGCGGTACTCACAAAATCGGGAGTGGTGGGTGTGTTAGCCACCACCAGCACTTTAGCGAGTGAAAAATTTCAGAAATTACAGCAACAAATCACTGACTCCGTTGAGGTGCGTTTTATTACACAAGCGTGTAGTGGTCTGGTGGATCAAATTGAAAAAGGTGAGTTGAATTCCCGTGCAACCGCAGATTTAGTTGAACGTTATGTCGCGCCACTGTTAAAGCAAAATGTTGACACCTTGGTTTTGGGTTGCACGCACTACCCTTTCGTTCAACCATTGATCGATCAGGTAGCAAAGACTGCTGGACGTAATGTGATTCAGGTTGATACCGGAGAACCGGTTGCTAAACAGCTGCAACGACTTTTAATTCAGCATTCTCTGTTACACGAGAACTCAGCCACCCCCGCCCACATACTAGCCTTCACCAGCGGTAGCCGAACCGCGCTTGAAACGGCGTTTCGCCAGCTGTTAGGCTTGTCCGTGAACGTAGCCAGTGTAGACAACGCAGGCTTTGCTAGGTGATAGCACTTGAAATAGCGCCAGCACGTCGGAAATTTTGTATAATGAGCGGCTTATTTCGGTCTGAATCTGTCAGATCGTTTTATCAGTGGTGGCCGTAGCTCAGTTGGTAGAGTCCAGGATTGTGATTCCTGTTGTCGTGGGTTCGAGCCCCATCGGCCACCCCACAGTATTTATTTAGCAATGCCCGATCTGTAAAGGTCGGGCATTTTTGTTTCTAGGCCAGTCACCTCGGCTGTTTAGTACCTGATATTTGGTAAAGTTCTGGCTTCTGATTTGAAGGATAGTGCTCATGCAAGCTCACACCCATCCCCAGCGGTTAGGCATCATCGGCGGCAGCGGTATTTATGACATTGATGGTCTAGAAAACCCTGCCTGGATTAAGGTTGAGTCACCCTTTGGTGAGCCCTCCGATGAAATCCTCACCGGTGTTTTATCCGGTCAGGCCATGGCTTTTTTACCGCGGCATGCACGAGGTCATACGATTCCACCGTCTGAGGTGAATTACCGCGCCAACATCGATGCGTTAAAACGAATCGGTGTCACCGACATCATTTCATTGTCAGCCGTTGGTTCATTACGTGAAGATTTAGCCCCGGGTACGTTTGTGATTGTGGATCAATTTATTGATCGTACCTTCGCTCGAGAAAAATCATTTTTTGGCAAAGGATTAGTCGCTCACGTATCGATGGCGCATCCTGTGTGCTCACGTCTTGGTAATCATCTGCAAGCCAGTGCGGATGTCACGTCGTTAAATATCGTGCGAGGTGGTACGTATTTGGTAATGGAAGGTCCGCAATTTTCTAGCCAAGCAGAATCTGAGCTGTATCGACAATGGGGCTGCGATGTGATCGGCATGACAAATATGCCCGAAGCTAAACTAGCCCGCGAAGCTGAGATTTGCTACGCCAGTGTCGCGATGGTGACTGATTTTGATTGCTGGCATCCCGATCATGATCACGTCAGCGTCGATCAAGTGATTAGAGTATTGCTGGGAAATGCAGGCAAAGGTCGCGATCTGGTTAAACAATTAGTTCATCAACTGCCTAAAGATACTAACGCGCACACATGTAGCTGCAAGCACTCGCTAGAGCATGCACTTATCACTGCCCCGCATGCACGTAATCCGGCCATGATGGAAAAACTATCGGTAGTCGCCGGACGAGTACTCAAACGATGAGCATCACATCAACCACTTTACGCGCGCAAATTATTCAAGCCTGCCAACAGCTTGAAGTGGCGGGGCTCAATCGTGGCACGTCAGGCAACATCAGCTGTCGTGAAGGCGATCATTTTTTAATTACGCCTTCCGGTGTACCAACAGCGCAGATGCAACCTGCAAGTATAGTCGCCATGAATTTTGAGGGTCAGGTCATCGGCAGTGGCAAGCCTTCCAGCGAATGGCATTTTCATAGCGACTTATTGCGTCATCGTCCCGAGTTGAATGCGATTGTTCATACTCACTCTCCGAGTGCAACAGCACTCGCGTGTCTGCGCGAAGATTTACCGGCATTTCATTACATGATTGCGATTGCTGGTGGCGATTCGATACGCTGCGCCCCCTATGCCTTATTTGGCACACAAACGTTGTCTGACTATGCAGTAGCTGCCATGCAAGATCGCAAAGCCTGTTTGCTGGCTAATCACGGATTGATCGCTGCAGGTCGTGATCTCGATGAAGCTATGGCAGTGGCAATAGAAATTGAATCTTTATGCCAGCAATATTTATTGGCTCGCCAAAATGGCCAACCGGTATTGCTATCTACCGAAGAAATGCAAGCTGTGATTGAACGATTTAAAAATTACGGCCGCAATGTTAATTCCCCTGAAAAAAAATAAGCGAGAGACCATGGACTTTACTTCGTTAATTCGCACTATTCCTGATTATCCAAAAGCTGGCATACAGTTTCGCGACATCACTACATTGTTAAAAGACGCGAATGGTTTTCATGCAGCGATCAATGCTTTGGCAGAGCGCTATCGTGGACAAGGTATTTCAAAAATCGTGGGTATTGAAGCACGCGGATTCATGTTTGGCGCACCGCTCGCCTATGTATTGCAATTAGGCTTTGTGCCCATTCGTAAACAAGGCAAACTGCCAGGTGCTGCCATGGGACACGATTATGATTTGGAATATGGCAGCGACCGTATAGAAATTCATCACGATGCCATTAGTAAAGGCGAAAAAATTCTGATCGTTGACGATTTGTTAGCGACAGGTGGCACCGCACATGCCGCTGCTACCTTAGTTCAAAAAATGGGTGGAGAAGTAGTCGAGTGTGCCTTTCTGATTGACCTGCCTGATGTAGGTGGTAAAAAACGTTTAGAAAAAGCAGGTATTCCAGTTTTCGCCTTGTGCGAATTTGAAGGCGATTAATATGAGTGAAGCGATAGAGACGCTACGCTGGCGCGAGACTGCGAATAGCGGTCAATTAGAAATGATTGATCAAACTCGCTTGCCAGCAACGTTTGAGTATCTCAGCTACGACTCAGCTGACGGAGTAGCCCACGGCATTCGCACGATGGTGGTCCGTGGCGCACCAGCGATAGGTGTTGCTGCAGCCTACGGCGTTGCGCTCGAAGCGCTGCGTCTTTGCAGAAATGCTAGCGATAACTTTGATCAGCAACTTGAACTCGGATTTACAAAGCTGGCAGAAAGTCGCCCCACCGCAGTGAATCTTTTTTGGGCACTCAATCGTATGCGTAGATGTTGGCAACAACACGCTACTCAAGCTAAATCGCAGTTAGCTACTAGTTTGTTGAATGAAGCTAAATTTATTCATGAAGAAGATATTCGTATCAACCACGCAATCGGAACTAACGGGGCAAGCCTGCTACCTGATGGCGCTCGCGTACTAACTCACTGTAATGCAGGTGCGCTTGCTACTGCTGGGCATGGCACGGCATTAGGGGTTATCCGTTCTGCGGTCGCCGCAGGTAAAAAAATTAGCGTGATCGCTGATGAAACCCGACCATTTCTGCAAGGTGCACGCTTAACTGCCTGGGAAATGGTTCAAGAAAAAATACCTGTAACACTGATCACTGACAATATGGCAGGTCACTTAATGGCCTGCGGCGAAATTGATGCTGTCGTTGTTGGCACCGATCGAGTCGCGGCTAACGGTGATGTAGCTAACAAAATTGGAACCTACATGGTGGCCGTGCTGGCACATCGTCATCGGATTCCGTTTTACGTTGCCTGCCCATTGTCCACCATTGATATTTCAGTCATGAGCGGCGAACACATTCCTATTGAGGAACGATCCGCACAAGAAGTAACGGGCTATCGCGATTATCAATGGGCTGCAGAGGGAGTAAAAGTAAGAAATCCTTCGTTTGACGTGACACCCGCTGAACTCGTCACGGCATTGATCACTGAGAAAAGAGTGGTTCATGCCCCAAATGAAAAAACCATTAAAGAATTGTTTTCTGACTAAGTTAGATAGAAATTTCAAAAGAATTTTTTAACCAGTAATGTAGGGATATCCTCAGGGGGAACAGGTCGCGAGATTAAGTACCCCTGGACTTCATCACAGTTCATCGATTGAAGTATTTCTAGCTGCTCAGCTGTTTCAACCCCCTCAGCAACAATCGCTATATCTAAACTGCGGCCGATAGAAACAATGGTTTCGCATAACGCCCTACTCTGATGATCCGTTGCTAGCTTGTAGACAAATGATTGATCAATTTTGACTACATCAATATCCAAACTTTGTAATTTAGATAAAGATGAATAGCCCGTACCGAAATCATCAATCTGTAGCTCAATACCCATCTCATGCAATCGTTTTAATTCATCGATGGCACTACCTGTTTCATCCAACATACTCGATTCAGTTAACTCAATGGCCACTAGCGATACCGGCAAATTATACTGTTCAAGGTTTTTTGTAATTGATAAGCGTAGTCCGTCATCAATTAGCTGAAGTGAAGATACATTAATTGATACAGGCCTGAGAATACAACCCTGTTCTCGCCATAAAGCCAATTGTTGGCAGACCTTGCGAATAACCAAATCACCCAACGGAATGATCAATCGTGATTCTTCTGCAATCGGTATGAATTCGGCTGGGGAAATCAAACCGCGCTGAGGATCACGCCATCGAATCAATGCCTCCATACTGGCGAACTCTCCGGTCATGGCAAATGCTCTGGGCTGGTAATACATGACAAACTCATCGTTATGTATGGCTTGTTCCAGTGCGCGCTCAGTAGACACTCTATCGCGAATTTTTTGCGCAAATTCGTCACTATAAAACCGGTACTGTGATTTTCCTTCGGATTTTGCTTGATACATCGCGATATCAGCAGCTCTGAGTAAACTATCGATATCGTCACCATGATCAGGAAACACACTGATACCTATCGAAGCTTTAGGTACAAATCCCCGCCACTGCGCGACTGAATTTTGTAAACCTATCGCCGCCAATGATTTTTCGGCGATAGGTAGCACATCTGTCATCTCGTTGAGATGAGTAATGATAATTAAAAATTCATCACCACCAATTCGCGCCAAATAATCTTCTGATCGTATAGACATTCTCAAGCTGTGTGCAACTGCAATAATGAGCTCATCACCACTCTTGTGGCCAAGTGAATCATTAATATCTTTAAAATTATCTAAATCAACATATAGCAACGCCATACGATGATTATTTTCTAGCGCTTTTTTTAATGCATTCGGGAAGTAATCATTCAGCCAATGGCGATTAGGCAACCCTGTCAATGAATCTGTGCGTGCCATGACAGCAAGTGTCTCTGCTTGCTGTCTTGCTTCGGATACATCCCGAATAGTTATTGCCACCCCATTACCTGAACGAATGGATCGACGCTGAAACCATCCAGCAACATGGCGTTTTCCATGAGTGACATGGAATTCATCTTCAACAAACCCATCTTTAAGAACATGGGAGAAAAAATCAAACAAGCCTTGCAAAGTCTTGCCTTGGTAAATTTCAGTTAGACATTTTCCAATCAAATTGGAGCGCGGGTAGCCCGCCATTTCTGCGGCCCGTTCATTACAGTCTTCAATAAATAAATGATGAATTCGCCCATCGTTATGGTAAGTCGGTTGAATCATGTAAAAAGCTTCATGCGCTCCGTCCACGGCTAATCGAAATGTAGTTTGAATCTCTGATTCACGCCGCTGACGTTCAATATTCTTTAGATACGTATACGCACCTCCTACAGCAAACAACAACATGAGAGCACTAAATGCTAGCGCTATTCCCATATATATCAGTCGTGTAGAAGTATAGGATGCTGTCACATTATCAGCATCAATAGCTGCAGCGGCCACCAATGGATAGCCTTCAATAGTTTTCCAGCTAACTAGACGCGAACGTTGATCAATAAAAAGATCTTCCGGTTGGCGTGCACTTCCTTTAGATAAACTAAATTGCGGTAAATCTTTATACATGGACTTAGTCGAGCCACCACCGGATTGACTTGCTAGTAATACGCCATCTGTGAAATACACTGAAATGAAATCACCAACCAATAATCGCGATTCGTCATAAAAACCAGTGACATAGTCAACCTCAATGGCAATTAACACTACACCGTCAAAGGATCCATCAGGTCGGTTGAATGCACGTGAAAACCGTATAATTTTTTTCCCGGTAAAACCGCCACGGCCATCCGCTGGCGCGGAAATCAATAAGCCACCATGAGGGTCTTTACTGTGCTTTGCAAAAAAAGGTAAATCCCCCATATACGTATTTTTTGGAAGCTGACGGGTCGATGAGACCGCATAGCCCTGAGAATTTATAACCACCGGATAAATGGTTTTTTGAAAGACACCTTGACGATATTGATCATCAAGATCTAAGGGTACGGATCTATGCTCCCATTGATATTTGATCGCCAAAGAAAGTTGATCAATCTGCGATACCGTACGAAGCACCTGATCTGCAGCGGTACTTGCACGCGAAACGGCCTCGTTACGTGCTTGATCGATTAGGTCATTACGGTCTAATTGAATTTTTACTGAAGTGGCACCAAAAACTAAAACGACTATCGATAGCCAAGCCAAAGCCCAGCCCAACACAATGCGATTGCGCTCACTATGATCTTCAGTTTGGATCGACGGGAATAGCTTAAGCATAGCGATAGATACAGTGCGTAGAACAATGTAGTTAGGCGCAAAAACAGAGTCTTGCAATTATGCAAGATATTTCCCTGAATTCATAATTGCCTCAGGGAAACACTTTTTGATCAATTATCGACTTCGAGGAACCCAGCGTTTAAATACACATCTAATGAGTCAACTTGTTCAATGGAGGTCACCATGAGAAAAGAAGTCCCTGTGGTCGGTGAAGAAATCAAAAGCGGTCGCCTTGATTACCTTTCATCCAATGGATCGACTAGTGTGCTGGGATTGCGCCAAGAATTAGCCAATCTCAAAGAAGATCTTGATGCATTAATGTCGCACGCCTCTACTCTCACCGAGAGCGAACTTTGCGAAGCTAGAGACCGATTAATGGCACGCTTTTCATCAATGAAAAATGTGGCGCGTGGGATCGCTGGACAAGCTACTCGTCAATTAGCCCAAAGCCGCGACATTACGATCGAGTTCATACGCGAACGGCCATTTCAGTCAGCGTTGATTGCTGCTGGTACAGGCATTCTTTTAGGTCTGCTATTTAAACGTGATTAAAAATAGTATTTTTCGTTTCTTTATTTTTCCTCCTTATTGAAATCTCGACTCACAAACATCATGACTCTCCGAGCCATGATGTTTTATTATTATGTACAGATGACTAAGCGAACTAGCTGCTCAGCTACTACCAATGGCTGCCTGGGATGCACCTGACGATACCTCTGTCTTTTCAACACCTTCGCGCCAAATAGTTCGTTGCGAACCCAGTGACCCTAAAGCACCACCCAGACAACTGAGTACAACAGCTAATAACATAGCAACAAAGCTTATCCAAGAAGCAGTATGGAAATTTTTTATGGTCTGGGCTTCTGCCGCACGCCCCTCTGCCGAAGCTTGTTGGGATGATCCAGAATGAATCAGCGCCTGATCAACAATCCCGGCCGCACGCTCGCGTTGAACATTCATAGTGCTATTTAAAAAGTCAATTGCCTGATCACGACGACCCGACAGAATATGTTCTTGTAGTACCCGCAAAGTAGCTGATTCCATAGTTGGGCCCAACTGTCGATTCAACATACTTGCTACGTTTGCGCCAGATGGTGCAACTACTATTCCACCTTGAATTACATTCGACACTAAACCTGAAATAAGTGATCCACCTGTCGTCATTGCCAGTATCAACGCTAGCAATATCGAAACCGCCCAAGTAATGACACCGTGAAGTATTCCATCAATCTTGCGGCGCAATCCTGACATACGCCCTGCAACATAAGCACCTACAAATGAAGCAATTAGCATTGATACACTAGCCCACATTAATGCACCATACCCTAGAGTTTCACTGAATGCGAGATTAGCGTGCGCAACGCCACTGGCAACTCCTAACATCATTAAAACCAGTTGTACCGATACAGCAATGGCGACTCCCGCAAGCACCGCGCTCCAACAGATGGTGGTAAACACGCTGCTATCAATAGAGTTATTTAACTTGATAGTTGCAATTGCAGGAACAGTCAGATTACTTTCCATTGGCGGATTTTCCATTGACGTCTCCTTACTGGTTTAACGACAAAAACTCACTAAGTAACCATAAGTGATCGGTAGCGATCCTTATTGCCTCGGGTAGAACTAGCAGTCAATTCAAATTTTGGCTACCACCCCGCGAGTAATTTTTACCCGATCACCTTGCTTGACGAGTGGCTCTGACTCTTGTGCAAATGATTGAGTAGTACCGTCCTCCATACGGATAGTGACCTTATAAACAGGATCATCCGTTTGACCTTTTTTGTCTACTTCATTACCCACATAGGCACCGCCTGCAGCACCTGCTACAGTCGTCACTGCTTTACCCATCCCTCCACCGAATTGATATCCCAGTATTCCACCAATCGCTGCACCGGCCAGCGTACCAAGACCCACACTCTTAGCACGGGGGATAACCTCTATGGATTCAATTACTCCTTTTCCATTCACATGACTAGAGACTGGATAGGTCTGCATTTGAGAACTGCCACCATTGAGACCACCGGAACTTTGACACGCCGAACAGCTAATAATCAGAATAATCATCAGCATCGCCAACCATTTTCTAAACATGTTTTTCTCCTGTGATGAAAGGGGTATAGCGTCTTGGTAATGCGCACGTTTCTGTAATGATTTGTGATTGCTCTATTTCGCTATATTCTTCTAGTCGGTTATAGAGTGTTTTCAAGCTAATTCCCAGTAGGTGAGCCGCTTGCTTTTTAGCCCCACTACACAATGACAGTGTCGCCAGAATCACTTGACGATCAACTTCGGCAAGTGTAATTCCCACACGAAAAGCCAGATGCCGAGAGTCTGTTGTGGAAGCATCATCAAAACCTACTGGCACTGGCAAATCCACTATTTCATCAGCGAGTATGCAAGCGCGCTGCATGAAATTTCTAAGCTCTCTCACATTACCCGGCCAAAGACATTGTCTTAACTCGGGCATCATTTTTGTTGAAAGAATTTTTTTCGTGCCATGTAGCTGGTTATACTCATTAAGGAAATGTCGCGCTAAAAGTTCAATATCTTCTCCACGTTCACGCAGTGCTGCTATTCGAATAGGAAAGGTATTCAAACGATGATAAAAATCTAATCTGAAATAACCTTCTTTAATTGCGTGCGCTGGATTTTGATTAGTCGCCGCAATGATGCGCACATCACTATAGAGTTCGTGATCTCCACCAACACGCGTAAATTTTCCAGTTTCTAGAACGCGTAGAAATTTAGCTTGTAAAGAAACAGGCATTTCTATGATTTCATCTAAAAACAAGGTGCCTTCGTTGGCGCGCTCAAAATACCCACGATGCAGACGATCTGCTCCGGTAAAGCTACCTTTTTCGTGCCCAAATAACTCACTTTCAATCAGTTGTGGAGAAATAGCTCCGCAATTGATCGGTAAAAATAGTTTGTTCTTGCGAGAGCTTTTTGAGTGAATTTCTGCAGCAACTAATTCTTTTCCTGTGCCGCTCTCACCCAACAAAAAAACACTAACATCAGTTACAGCTACGCGATTAATTTGATGACGCAAATGATTCATCGATTTCGAATATCCAAGCAATGCGGTCGCTTGATATGGTGAATTTATATAACTATTCGATGCTTCATTTTTTATTGCGCTAGGCATAGTCCGCTCCGTGATACGAAATTTCGTATCGACTCATGGCTTGACTAAGCGGTGGGGGTAAGGTTCAGTGATTCAGTCGAGGTTCTGCGTTTAAGCAACCGCAGAAACACAAAGCAAGATTTGCTAGATGCCTCAGTAAAGCGATGCCAGTAATGGCTGGATAGATAAAAAGCTATTGGTGGTTATAACTACGGCGTAGGCTATTGGGGTCTCATAGCCTCAACAGCACGAAGTAGTAAGGCGGGATCACCGCTCGCGAGCTGCTTGGAATCTGATAAACGCTGGCGGAAGCTACGCGCACCCGGTAATCCTGCCATCAGGCCTAACATGTGGCGAGTGATGCTATTAAGACGCGGACCGCCCGTCACTAATTGAGTCTGTATATAAGGCAGCATGGCATGAAGAATTTCTTCTCGTGTACGAATGCTTGCCGTATCCCCATAATAGCGATGATCAAATGACGCCATCAAGTACGGATGATGATACGCCTGACGACCTAACATCACACCATCAATATACTGTAGATGCTCATCAATTTCGTTTAACTCTTTAATACCGCCATTGATAATTATCTCGAGCTCAGGAAAATCTTTCTTCAACTGATAAGCGCGTTCATAGCGTAAAGGAGGGATTTCGCGATTTTCTTTAGGACTCAGACCTTTAAGTACTGCGTTACGCGCATGAACAATAAACGTTTTACAACCCGCTTGTGCGACGACACCCACAAAATCTCTTACAAAATCATACGAATCAATGTCATCGATACCGATGCGATGTTTAACAGTGACATCGATGCTGACAGCATCACGCATCGCTTTGACACAATCGGCGACAAGTGCTGGCTCAGCCATCAGACACGCACCAAACGCCCCACGTTGAACACGCTCCGATGGACAGCCGCAATTTAAATTGATTTCGTCATAGCCCCACTGCTCACCGAATTTAGCGCTGATCGCAAGATCATCTGGCTCACTTCCACCCAATTGCAAAGCAACCGGATGTTCTTCTTCGTTGAAATCTAAATGGCGCGACTTGTCACCATGAATAATGGCGCCGGTCGTGACCATCTCGGTGTAGAGCCAGGTGTGCCGTGTGATCTGACGATGAAACATGCGGCAATGACGATCAGTCCAATCCATCATTGGAGCAACTGAAAGTCGGCGCAGGGGTAGAGTAGTTGAACGATTCACAGAGGTTGATATTTGATGCAATGCGACAGACCGCATTGTACCGGTGCCGGCGAGGCCCCGACAATTTGCAGTAAAGTGTGGGCACTTTGCTCGCGGAGACGACACGATGCCCATAGATACCTCTCACTACTGGATGCCATTCACCGCCAATCGGCAATTCAAGACGCGACCACGCTTAATGAAGGCGGCTGCAGGTATGTATTACACCGCTGAAGATGGTCGCCAAATTCTGGACGGCACCGCGGGACTATGGTGTGTGAATGCAGGTCACTCCCATCCCAAGATCACCGAACAAATCATCGCTCAAGCCAAGACGATGGATTTTGCACCCCCTTTTCAAATGGGACATGCAAAGGCCTTTGAAGCTGCTACAGCTCTCGCTCACATGGCACCGGACGGATTGAATCGTGTCTTTTTCTGTAATAGCGGCTCCGAATCAGTCGACACTGCACTCAAGATGGCGCTCGCGTATCACCGCATGCGTGGCGACAGTTTACGAACTAAGCTCATAGGTCGAGAACGGGGCTATCACGGCGTAGGCTTTGGCGGTATCGCGGTCGGTGGTATTGCGGGCAATCGTAAACATTTTGGTCCGTCGTTATCTGCGGTTGATCATTTACGTCATCCGCTGGATATTTCACGCAATGCGTTTTCACGGGGCTTGCCTTTGCACGGCGCTGAGCTTGCGGATGAATTTGAACAGCGATTACTCGCATTGCATGACCCTGCGACAGTGGCAGCACTCATCGTTGAACCGGTACAAGGTTCGACTGGCGTCATCATTCCACCTAAAGGCTATTTAGAAAAGCTACGCACTATCTGCGACAAATACGGCATCTTGCTAATCTTTGATGAAGTTATCACTGGCTTTGGACGCTTAGGGTCTGCTTTCGCTGCAGAGTATTTTGGTGTTATACCTGATCTGATTTGCTGTGCTAAAGGTTTAACTAATGCAGCGGTGCCTATGGGCGCTGTTATTGCTAAACAATCGATACACGATGTGTTTATGCAGTCGGCACCCGAAAATGGGATTGAGTTTTATCACGGCTATACCTACAGCGGCCATCCACTTGCCTGCGCTGCCGCTATCGCAACGATGCAGGTATATAAGGATGAAAAATTATTTGAACGTGCTGCGAGTATGTCGGCCGCATTTGAGCATGCTGCACACCAGCTTAACGGTCTGCCGCATGTCAAAGATATACGTAACTTAGGTATGGTGTGCGGTATAGAGTTAGAACCCCTGCCTGGCAAGCCAACGGCGCGCGCTTATGAAGTTTTTGAGCGCTGCTTCTGGGAGAAAAATCTATTGATTCGAACCACAGGCGATATCATCGCGCTCTCGCCGCCACTGATCATCAACCACGAACAAATCGATACCTTGTTCAGTACGCTAGCTGAAGTCATTCAATCGATAAAATAAAAAACTTTTATGCCGCAATAAAAAAGCGCCCTGGGGCGCTTTTTTATTTTCAGTCACTGCTATTACGCTGCTTCGCGTGATGCTTTTTTACGCTCATGCTCCTTCAAGAAGCGCTTGCGTAAACGAATACTCTTAGGCGTAATTTCGACGAGCTCATCATCTTCAATAAACTCAACGGCGTATTCCAACGTTAGCTCAATCGGTGGCACCAAACGAACCGCTTCATCCGTACCCGAGGCACGCACGTTAGTGAGCTGTTTTCCTTTAATCGGATTCACCACCAAATCATTATCGCGTGAGTGAATACCAATGATCATGCCTTCATACACGGGATCGTTGTGGCTAACAAACATACGGCCACGATCCTGCAATTTCCACAATGCGTAAGCAACCGCGGCGCCATCGTCTTGCGAAATCAACACACCGTTACGACGGCCAGCTAATTCACCTTTCGTTGGATCAACCAAACCATACGCATCAAACACATGACTCATCAAACCTGTGCCGCGAGTCAGGGTCATGAATTCGCCTTGAAAACCAATCAGCCCGCGAGCAGGCATACGGTATTCCAAACGCACACGGCCTTTACCATCGGGCTGCATATCTTGCAGGTCACCACGACGGCGACCAAGTTCTTCCATCACGCCACCCTGATGCGCTTCTTCGACATCAACGGTGAGATTTTCGAAGGGCTCGTGACGCACGCCATCGACCATTTTAAAAACAACGCGTGGACGCGATACAGCCAACTCGTATCCTTCACGGCGCATGTTTTCCAACAAAATCGTCAGGTGCAATTCACCACGACCCGATACTTCAAAAATCGTATCGTCATCAGTCGGCGCAACGCGTAATGCAACGTTAGCCTTCAATTCACGATCTAAACGTTCGCGCAACTGACGGCTGGTAACAAACTTACCTTCACGACCAGCTAGTGGCGAAGTATTCACCATGAAGTTCATGGTCAAGGTGGGTTCATCAACCGTCAGCATAGGCAATGCATCAGGCGTATCTGGCGCACAGACAGTTGTGCCAATGCCTAAATCTTCAATACCATTGATTAGTACGATGTCACCGGCCCACGCTTCAGTCACGATTTCGCGCTCTAAACCTTTGAATTTCAATACTTGATTGATACGTGCTTTAACAGGCGTTGAATCAGGACCATTCATGATCACGACTTCTTGCAGCGCCTTAACGCGGCCACGACTGATACGGCCAATACCGATCTTGCCGACATACGACGAATAATCGAGCGATGAAATTTGCAACTGCAAAGGACCATCAGGATCATCATCACGAACCGGTACGTGTCTTAGAACGGCGTCAAACAAGGGAGTCATGTCCCCTTCACGCACATCGGATTCCAGACTCGCATAACCATTCAATGCTGAGGCATACACCACAGGGAAATCGAGTTGCTCTTCGGTAGCACCGAGTTTGTCGAACAGTTCAAAGGTTGCATTGATCACCCATTCAGGACGTGCGCCCGGACGATCAATTTTATTCACGACGACGATAGGCTTTAAACCCAAAGCCAGCGCCTTACGCGTCACAAAGCGCGTTTGTGGCATAGGCCCTTCAACGGCATCAACTAACAGCAAAACTGAGTCAACCATCGACAGCACGCGCTCCACTTCACCACCGAAATCGGCGTGACCGGGGGTGTCAACGATATTGATATGGGTGCCTTTGTATTCCACCGCACAGTTTTTAGCCAGAATCGTAATGCCACGCTCTTTTTCAAGATCGTTGGAATCCATGACGCGGGTATCTACCTGCTGGTTTTCTCGGAAGGTGCCGGACTGGCGGAGTAGCTGGTCAACTAAGGTGGTTTTGCCGTGGTCAACGTGGGCGATGATGGCGATGTTGCGCAATGCGCGTTGTTCGGTACTGGACATGAGGGTGCTTGGCTGGTGTTTAGAGAACCCGAGAGTTTACCATCTTTCCGTGTCAAAACCGTGAAATTCCTTGAATTTTCAATGAGTTGCACCTCAGATCGACGGCCAAAACCCCAGGGAACAAATGATGTTGAAAAGTTACTATTTTTTTGGATCCGCTGGAAAAGCCAAGGAAATTCAAGTTTAAGCGACTACTTTCACCTATCTGCCCTTTGAAAGACATTCAACATGAATAGCAACTTCAAACCAACACATATCCGGTTCGACCAAGACCTAAATGTTGACAGCTTAAAGACTTTTTTGGCTGCAACGGATAGTAAAGAGTCAAATACTCTCTTTACAGGAAAACACAATAACGGAACCTTATTACTGCACCGTTTGCCTAAAAAAGACGACACGCGGCTAGCGCGGTTAGGCCATTTCTTGCGTATGGGCTCGGAAAGAAATCAGGTACGCGAGAAAATTAAAGATCTCTTGAGGAGTCAAGGTATCGAGTTGACCCCTGATATACGCAAGGCTATGCCTAGTCGATTCAGCAACGGTAATGACTACAAGCTTTATCAAGCTATAAATGCTGCTCCATGCGAAGTTTTTCTTGAGAAAATCTAGAGGACAAAGGCTGATAAAAATGAATTAGCCAACTACAGTTGGCTAAATTATATTTGCGTAATCAGCGTTACTCCGTCGCCGACACAGAAACCAATCGCTGTGGCGAGAGCACGCCGCGCACATCAAGCAGCGCGACACCGAGTAAAACATCATCGACTGCGCGATACACACGAACCAGTGCATCCGCTTCTTCGGTTGGATACGCACCTTCGCACACCATGCCGGGTAATCGCTGACCATGCAAAAAACGCTGAGTAAGTTCTTCGCTTAAACGAATAGCTGGCAAGCTAACCAACAAGGCATCGACCGGCAATAAGGTTTTACTCTGATCTGCCACGGCCAATTCTGTAAATTCAGCCAGAGTAATCGATCGATCTAAATCCAAAGCACCTACGCCAGTTCTGCGCAAGGCAATCAGGTGTGCGCCGCAACCTAATGCACGACCGATGTCTTCACCTAACACACGAATATACGTACCCTTACTGCAATGAACGCGTATCTTCAAGTAAGGCGACTTAAATTCTATTAATTCAAGTGCATGAATAAGGACTTCACGTGCATCGCGTTCCAAGACCACACCTTCACGCGCGTATTCATACAGCGGCTTGCCATCGCGCTTTAATGCAGAATGCATAGGAGGCACTTGCTTGATCTCACCGCGAAACTGTTGAAGCACCAATTCGATCTGCTCAGGAGTCAAGTCAACCGATTTTGTTTCAACGATGTCGCCTTCAGTGTCCGCTGTTGTCGTGGTTACACCTAAGTGGACAGTGGCCTCATAAATTTTATCGGCGTGCAGCAGGTCTTGTGCAAACTTAGTCGCCTCACCAAAACACAAAGGTAGTAGACCCGTAGCGAATGGATCTAAGGTTCCGGTGTGACCTGCCTTCTCAGCATTCAACAAACGCTTCGCAACGCCTAAAGCATAGGTACTCGATACACCTTCAGGTTTGTCGAGCAACAGTACACCGTGTACGGGTACACGATTGTGCTTAAATTGGCGTTTCATGATGAGAGAACGACTATGACTGATCGTCGTCTTTTGCACGCGTTGCATTTGCCTCGTCAATTAACTTAGACAAGGCTGCACCACGTGAGGTGGATGTATCGTGAACGAAATGCAGTTCAGGCAAGGTATGAATCGAAAGACGCTTACCTAGTTGAACACGCAAAAAGCCTGACGCTTTTTTCAAACCATTAATCGTATTCTGCACGGATGCAGGGTCATCGATTAAGGTGGTAAAAAATATCTTAGCGTGAGCGTAGTCCGGAGTCAGTTGAACTTCACTGAGAGTGACCATACCGACACGTGGATCTTTAACTTCCATCGCAATCAATTCAGCCAGATCGCGTTGGATTTGATCGGCGACACGCTGACTGCGGCCGGGAATGGATTTGCTATGTTTGACCATGGGTAGCGGAGTGTCGTCACTCTGGACTATTCCAGAGTGACGCTGTGGTCCTTGTTACAGCGTACGAGCGACTTCTTGAACTTCGAAGACCTCGAGCTGATCGCCTTCTTTAATGTCGTTGTAGTTCTTCAGTGATAAGCCGCACTCGAAGCCATTCTTAACTTCTTTGACGTCATCTTTAAAGCGCTTGAGTGAATCGAGTTCACCCGTCCAAATCACAACGTTATCACGCAGCAAACGTACATGCGCGCCGCGCTTGACCATACCCTCGAGTACGTAGCAACCCGCAATTGCGCCGACTTTGCTGACCATGAAGACTTGACGAATTTCGACCAAGCCCAACGCACTTTCGCGCTTCTCTGGCGAGAGCATGCCACCCATCGCGGCTTTGATCTCATCAATCGCATCGTAAATGATGTTGTAGTAGCGAATATCGATACCACTGGATTCAGCTAATTTACGCGCCGAGGCATCGGCACGCACGTTAAAGCCAATGATCACCGCTTTAGATGCCAACGCGAGGTTGACATCGGATTCACTAATACCGCCCACTGCAGCGTGGACGACTTGCACACGTACTTCGGACGTCGACAATTTTTGCATCGATGCAACCAACGCTTCTTGCGAACCTTGGACATCGGCTTTGATGATCAATGCCAGATTTTTGACTTCGCCTTCGCCCATTTGCTCGAACATATTTTCGAGTTTGGCGGCTTGTTGTTTGGCCAGCTTCACATCACGATATTTACCTTGTCTAAACAAAGCAATCTCGCGTGCTTTACGTTCATCAGCCAATACCATCACTTCTTCACCGGCAGCAGGAACTTCAGTCAACCCTTGAATTTCTACCGGAATCGATGGGCCCGCTTCATTGATCGGTTTACCGTTTTCATCCAACATGGCACGCACACGACCGTAAGAAGAACCAGCCAACACGATGTCGCCACGCTTTAATGTACCGGACTGAACCATGATGGTAGCAACCGGGCCACGACCTTTGTCGAGTTTGGCTTCAATTACCAAGCCTTTAGCAGGTGTATCGATTGATGCTTTGAGCTCGAGAATTTCTGCTTGCAGCAAAACGTTCTCTAGCAGTGTATCGATGCCTTCACCGGTCTTAGCTGACACCGCTATGAATGGTGATTCACCACCGTACTCTTCAGGCACAACTTGTTCAGCAACCAATTCGGTTTTGACACGATCGGGATTTGAGCCCGGCTTATCGATCTTGTTAATAGCAACAACCAGTGGAACGCCAGCAGCTTTAGCATGGGCAATCGCTTCACGCGTTTGCGGCATGACGCCATCATCCGCAGCAACCACCAAAATAACGATGTCGGTAGCTTTAGCACCTCGCGCACGCATAGCCGTAAATGCTTCGTGACCCGGCGTATCTAAGAAGGTGATCATGCCACGCGGAGTTTCAACGTGATAAGCACCAATGTGCTGAGTAATACCACCAGCTTCGCCGGACGCTACTTTAGCGCGACGTATGTAGTCGAGTAGAGAAGTTTTACCGTGATCGACGTGACCCATCACGGTAACCACTGGTGCACGCGGTAGCATTTCAGCATCCGCATGTTGCTCACCCACTTCTAACAGAGCTTCGGGATCATCCAACTTGGCTGCGTGGGCGACATGGCCCATCTCTTCAACCAAAATCATCGCAGTTTCTTGATCGAGCACCTGATTAATGGTGACCATCTGACCCAACTTCATCAACTGCTTAATCACTTCGGATGCCTTGACGGCCATCTTGTGTGCCAACTCAGCGACTGTGATGGTCTCGGGTACATGAACCTCACGAACAACCGCTTCTGTCGGTTGTTGGAAATTGGTTTCGCGATCTTCGTTTTGTGTATTGCGGCGGCCACGTGGACCTGCGCGCCAGCCATCACGGCCACCACCGGCTGGTGCACCGCGTGTTTTTAAACCACCCGGGCTACGTTTTTTAGCGTCATCCTGCCAAGTAGAAGATACGTTGGCTGACTTGATCGATTTCTTTTCGCCGGGCTTTTTCTCTTCTTTCTTTTCGCCGGGCTTTTTCTCACCGGGTTTATGTAGCGTGCCTTCAGCGCGTGGCGCTTCGGGCGCCTTAATAACTTTGCGCGGCGTGCTCATCATGGCTTTGATTTGAGCCACTTCATCGGCAACCGCTTTGCGTGCCTCTTCAGTGGCAACAACTCGCGCAGAACTTTCCTGTGCTATGCGTACTGCAGATTCTTGCTCGGCTGCGGCTTCGCCAGAAGCAGTTTCAGCAGTTGACGTTGCAGCAGCTTCAGCAACAGCACTTGCACGCAGTGCTTCTTCGCGCTCAGCTTCCAGTTTTGCCAGACGCTCTTGTTTCTCGCGTAAATCAGCCTCTTGTCGCGCGATGAATTCAGCTTGACGGCGTGCTTCTTCGTCACGACGAGCTTGTTCAGCTTCGTCGATCACACTTGTGGTGACCTTGACGGGTTCGACTTCCTGCTCTGGTGTTTCCTCGCGTTTGACGAAGGTACGTTTCTTACGTACTTCTACTTGAATAGTGCGAGATTTTCCGCTGGAGTCAGCCTGCTTGATTTCAGTTGTCTCTTTGCGCGTAAGAGTAATTTTCTTTTTTTCACCATCCGCTGCGGCACCATGGACCTTGCGCAAATGCCCTAGCAGCTTGTCCTTATCTTCCTTGGACAGCTGATCATCGGTCGAACTTTTATCGACACCTGCAGCCTTAAGCTGCTTGAGCAGCAAATCGGCCGGCATCTTAAGCTCGGTGGCAAATTGGGCTACGTTGTTACTTGCCATTCAGTCCTCTTTTCTAATCACGCTTTTGGATGGTGTTGGGGCTGGCAGTTACTTGCTTTCGGCAAGACTCCAGACACGCGATTGCAGCTCTTTTGCATGATCGTCATACTTTGCATCGATCAGCCGCATTTCATCGTCCGTCACATCCTTAAATTCTTCATCGATCAACTGACGCGCACGTTCTGTTGGCAAGGCGAGAATGGCTCCAAACTCGTCATAAGCGAGGCCCGCAAATGCATCGATTGACTTCACTCCAACCAAACCTAATTTACCTGCAATTGCACGATCCATTCCTTCAAGATTGAGCAACGCATCATCCATGCCCTCAAGGCCTTCTTCAGAAGCAATCGCCTCAGTCACCAGCGCATCACGTGCGCGATTACGCAATTCATTAATGGTTTCTTCGTCGAATGCTTCGATGTCGAGCATTTCAGAAATTGGGACGTATGCAATTTCTTCCAAGGTAGAAAAACCCTCTTGCGCAAGAATGTCCGCTACTTCTTCATCCACATCTAATTTTTCAACGAATAGATTACGAATGACTGCTGTTTCTGAAGCCACTTTGTCGGCCGACTCTTCTGCCGTCATGATGTTGATCTGCCAGCCGGTGAGTTCGCTAGCCAAACGCACATTTTGACCACCACGACCAATCGCGATGGCTAGATTTTCTTCATCGACAACCACATCCATCGCATGCTTATCTTCATCAACCACAATCGAGGACACATTCGCGGGAGCGAGTGCACCAATCACAAACTGCGCAGGATCATCCGACCACAACACGATATCAACACGCTCGCCACCTAATTCGCCTGTCACGCTCTGGACGCGTGATCCGCGCATACCTACACAGGTGCCAATCGGATCAATACGTTTGTCTGCTGTGTACACGGCGATTTTCGCGCGCACACCAGGATCACGAGCAGCTGATTTGATCAGCAATAGACCTTGCTCAATTTCAGGCACTTCAAGTTCAAACAACTTGGCAATGAAGTCTGGAGCGGTGCGGGACAAAATAACTTGCGGACCACGAGCATTCCGATCAATGCGCAAAATATAAGCGCGCACACGATCACCAATACGCAGATTTTCTTTAGGAATCATCTGATCGCGCGGGAGACGTGCTTCAATTTTGCCCGATTCGACGATGGCATCGCCGCGCTCCATGCGCTTAATGATGCCGGTCACTAATGAATCGCCGCGATCAAGAAAATCTGAGAGGATTTGTTCACGCTCTGCATCACGAATACGCTGCAAAACCACTTGCTTAGTATCCTGGGCAAAACGACGACCAAATTCGACAGACTCAATCGGTTCTTCTATGTGATCATCAACTTCGATGTCATCAATTTGTTCTTTGGCTTCGAATAGCAAAATTTCCTGATCAGGCAATTGAAGGCCGGCTTCATCAGGAACCACGTGCCAGCGCTGAAAGGTTTCAAACTCGCCCGTCTCGCGATCAATAGCGACGCGAATGTCGACGTCTCCCTGGTAACGTTTTTTAGTAGCCTGTGCAAGCGCATGCTCTAAGGCGCCAAAGACGACTTCTTTGTCCACATTTTTTTCGCGCGCCAGCGCATCGACCAGCATCAAAATTTCGCGACTCATTTACGACTCCTGAAATCCACTTTCGGCACCAACCGTGCCTTGTCCACTTCTGCCAGCGAAAACTCCAACATCGCGGGCCCTTCATTTCCTTCGAATTCAAGCCTGAGAGTTTCTCCATCAGGTTCATGCAGCAAACCCTGAAAGGATTTACGATTTGCCGCACTCGGCATAGGCATTCTCAATTTGACAGTGGCTTCGTGCCCAACAAATCGAATGTAATCTGCCAATTTCTTTAGCGGCCGATCCAGCCCAGGCGAAGACACTTCCAAACGCTCATAGTTCGCGTTTTCTACAGTGAGTACGTGCAGCAATTGGTGAGTGACTTTTTCACAATCCTCAACCGTCACTGCACGCTCTTCTTCAACGGGCACGTCGATGTATACCCTCAACAAGCCACGCGCGGCCTGCTCGAAATCCACCAGCTCGTAACCCAAGCCAGTAACCGTCTTTTCAATTAATGCTGATAAAACCAAACCGCGCTCCTGCTGAGCTTCACCACCCAAAAATTGAATCACAAACTTTTCGGGAAAAAAAAAATGGGCATCTGCCCATCTTTCTTGCTCTGCACTCTATCAACGTGTTATCAGCTATGAAAGCCGAACCGCACGCAGAGCCACAGAGACTTTGTTAAGTCCCTGATTATAGGCGATAAGCGGCTACGCTGCAATGCAAATGCCACTCATAAAAATTATTAAAAAGGGAATGTTAGCCGCGCGAGCGACGACGCCCAGCTGTTCCCGTGCCAAAGCGATCGCTGGCCCACTGTCCCGTTCCACCATTGGAGCGGCGCTGACCGTCCTGAGGTCTACCCTGACGGTTGCCATTACCCGTTGTCGGATATCCAAGCGCTGTTTGCAAAGGATCGGGTTGACGTGGCTTGTTAGCTGGTCGCTTGCCATTTTGAACACCATTCCCATTGCGCTGGGCTGATCCATGAAAAGGCTTAGCGCCACCCTGAGTCCCATGCGGCTTGGCCGGGCCTTGACGACTGGGTGATTTTTCAAGGCCACTAGCGGTCATCAACTGCCTGACCGTGTGCTCATCCATTTCTTCCCAGCGACCGCGACGCAATGCGGAGGGTAATGTCAGCGTGCCGTAGCGCGTACGTATCAAGCGGGACACCGTCAAGCCAACGGCTTCAAACATGCGGCGCACCTCACGATTACGGCCTTCAGAAATAGTCACTCGATACCAACGATTAGCACCCTCACCACCGCCATCAGCAATTTTGTTGAACTGCGCCGGACCATCATCAAGCTCTACACCTGAGAGTAATTTCTGACGCATACCTTCTTCCAGCTCACCCAGTGTGCGAACTGCATATTCACGCTCAATGCCGTAGCGGGGATGCATTAATCGATTAGCCAGATCACCCGATGTGGTAAATAACAATAAACCCTCGGTATTGAAATCTAATCGACCCACCGCTAACCATTTACTAGCCTTGATATTAGGTAGACGGTCAAACACCGTTGCACGACCTTCGGGATCACTGGTACTAACAATTTCTCCGGCCTGCTTGTGATAAATCAGAACACGCGGCGGCTTAGTACTTATTTTGCGTTGAACAGGTTTGCCATTAATACGCACGAGATCGGTAGGCAGAATGCGCTGACCAATATGTGCAGGCTCTCCATTCACCGAGACTCGGCCCGCAATAATGAGCTCTTCCATATCGCGACGTGAACCCATCCCCGCTTCCGCCAATACTTTGTGTAATTTTGGCGCGTCATCATCCGCCGTTAAATCGCGTCGTACAGGTTTTTGATTACGCGACGACGAACGTGGCCCGGCTGTATCACTCGGGACCGGCGTATCGTAGGCATCAGAGGTCACAAAACTAAAAATCGCATCTGCATCAACCGGTGCAGGACGTGCATGAGGCTTGCGGGGTCCCTGACGATCAGCAGGCCCTGAGCGTGGGCCTTGTCTGTTTTTTTGCGGATGTCGTTGTGGATCCTTGTTATCTTTGAATTTTGGTTCCCGACCTTCTCGCGCACCACCCGCATGCTTAGGCGTATCACCAGCACCATCGGCAGAACGATCGCCACCTCTAGAACGCCTCAGCGATCGCGGACCTCTGACACCTCGATGAGGCGGTTTGTGCTCACTATCGCGCGGTTTTTCTCCCGCTTCTGCTTGCGGACGCTCCGACTCCGATCCGGAATCAACGGCGTTCGACGCAGCTGGCGTATCAGTGGGATTGTGGGCTGTCATTATCAGATTCGGTATGTGGTTTATCTTCGGTTGTACTGGACGACGGGGGGTACTCTTCGTTACTTTCATGCTCCGCAGGCACTTCATCGCTACCCTGATGCACACTCACTACGTGCTCTACTTGATCATCATTTCCAGCACCTTCGACGAAATCAATCGATGCCTGATTCAATGATGCTTCCAAGTTTTGTTCTAACGCTTGCATCGCTGCAGTGGCCTCGTTGCCATCACCGCCGACAGCTTGTAGCGGTGGTAATTCCTCCAGCGAAGACAATCCTAAGTCATCAAGGAATTGTTTAGTGGTCGCTAGTAAAGCTGGCCTTCCAGGCACATCACGATGTCCAATCACATCAACCCAGCCGCGGTCTTCTAACAGCTTGATGGTCTGAGAATTGACGGCCACACCGCGAATATCTTCAATGTCACCTCGAGTAACGGGCTGTCGATAAGCAATGATGGCTAATGTCTCTAGCGTAGCTCGTGTGTACTTAGGTGGCTTATCTGGATTAAGTCGATCGAGAAAAGGCTTCATATCCGGACGGCTCTGAAATCGCCAGCCGGTAGAAAGCATGACGAGTTCAACTCCGCGCTCGGACCAATCCTGCGCTAATTCCTCTAAAAGTGATTTGATGGTCTCGGTATCGAGCGTCGATTCTGCCTCCTCGACAGGACCAGCAAATAACTTTTTTAGATCACTAATGGATAGCGCCTCGTGAGTGCAAAGTAGCACTGTCTCGAGGACTTTTTTCGCCTCTTGGGTATTCATCTGCGGTTCTTGCAGTTAGGTTGGTAGCAATGGAATGCAATTATTCAAGGCCCAAGCAAATGGAGCCGCGTTGGGAACAGAAATATCCGTGGTGCTTTAACGCCAGCGCCCGAGAATTATGCTTTTTTGGTGGGCGAGTGACGTGGGCTAGGCCGTCTGACTAGTAGGACGCGTGACAGAAAGTCCCGAATAAGGAACGAAGCCGCGTCAAGCCAAGTTGGCCGGATTATAGGGCACTTCCTGGCGCTTGTCATCGCCTGAAATTCTAGACTCAGGCTGTGGGGCCACAGCTTGCGTGCGTGAAAGCCCTCATTTGCAACGGCACTTGAATCGATTTAACTGCTATTCAACGCGGTCGCCGCACAAAAAACAAAGCCCGGTTACATTAACCGGGCTCTGATAACTGGTTGCGGGGGCAGGATTTGAACCTACGACCTTCGGGTTATGAGCCCGACGAGCTGCCAGACTGCTCCACCCCGCGTCTGAGGGACTGAAATATACAGCGTATAGTCAAAGTTTGCAATCATTGATACTAAGCAGACATTCGCCATTCGGGTGCTACACTGACCGAAAGGCTGCACCTCGCGCTTTAGCAAACTCACTAAACACTTTGCAATGAAATTTTGCTCGAACTGCGGAAACACTGTTTCACTTCAAATACCACCCGACGATAATCGTTTGCGGTTTGTGTGCGAGCAGTGCACTACTGTTCACTATCAAAATCCCAAGATGGTTGTTGGAAGCATTCCTTTTTGGGATCACGACGGCGAACAAAAGATTTTGCTTTGTCGGCGCGCTATAGAACCTCGACTCGGCTATTGGACGCTACCCGCTGGGTTCATGGAAAACAATGAAACCACCTCTGAAGCTGCGGCGCGTGAAACGCTGGAAGAGGCCGGTGCAAATATAGAGATGCAAGAGCTGTACACGATGCTAAATGTACCTCACGTACATCAGGTTCATCTCTTTTATCGCGCACGTTTGTTAGATCTGAATTTTTTAGCAGGCACTGAAAGTCTGGAAGTAAAACTTTTTCCAGAATCAGACATACCGTGGGAAGACATTGCCTTCCCGACGGTATCGAAGACATTAAAACTCTTTTTCGCCGATCTCGCTGCTCACAAAAATCCGCAATTGTTTGGATTTCATTCGTTCGATATACGCAAATCAATCACAGCGTAAAAATCCATTCATATCACCAACTCACTTCACGTTCTGGAGTGGCCGTGATTTTATGTATAGATAGATCAGCACCCTCGTACTCTTCTTCCGGATCAAGTCGAATACCGACAGTTTTCTTGAGTACGCCGTAAATAAGAAAACCTCCTAACGACGCAATCACGATACCCAGCAGGGTACCTATGACTTGCGACATCAGCGACACACCACCCATGCCGCCTAAGGACTGCACACCAAAAATACCCGCGGCGATTCCACCCCATGCACCGCACAAACCATGCAGAGGCCAGACACCCAACACATCGTCGATCTTCCAGCGGTTTTGCGTCAGCGTAAATAACCAAACAAAAATGAAACCTGCAATACCACCGGTAACCAACGCTCCCAGGGGATGCATTAAATCTGAACCTGCACAAACTGCGACTAAACCAGCCAAAGGACCGTTGTAAGCAAAGCCTGGATCGTTCTTTCCCATCACCACCGCGACCAACGTACCACCGACCATAGCCATTAACGAATTCATCGCAACCAGACCATTCATCTTGTCGAGAGTCTGCGCACTCATGACATTAAACCCAAACCAACCCACAGCCAATATCCACGCACCAAGTGCTAAAAATGGAATACTCGAAGGTGGATGAGCAGCCACTGCACCATCACCCGAATAACGTCCTCGACGTGAGCCTAACAAAATGACAGCGGGTAAGGCAGCCCAACCACCGACCGCATGAACAACCACTGAACCAGCAAAATCATGAAAAGCAAAACCATAATTTGCTTCAAGCCACGCCTGAATTCCAAAACGCTGGTTCCATGCAATACCTTCAAAAAATGGATACACCAGACCAACCAGCAATGCGGTAGCGACCAGTTGTGGATGAAAGCGAGCACGCTCAGCAATACCACCCGAAATAATCGCTGGGATAGCTGCTGCGAATGTCAGCAGGAAAAAAAACTTCACCATTTCGAAGCCGCTCTTGGCGGAAAGTTCTTCGGCACCGACAAAAAAATGCAGGCCATAAGCGATGTAATAACCCACAAAGAAATAAGCCATGGTGGAAACGGCAAAATCCACTAATATTTTCACTAGCGCATTGACTTGGTTTTTTTTGCGAACCGTGCCCAGCTCTAAAAAGGCGAACCCTGCATGCATTGCAAGGATCATGATGGCGCCCAACATGATAAAAAGCGTATCGGCACCGCTGTGGAATGCATCCATGACTACTCCCTAATAAGGTGCAAAAATAATTATTGAAGCGTTTACACGAGCAATTTCCGTTCCATTTTGGTGCTGCGTAGCAAAAAATTTAACTCATTGAAATACAAGGTTTTTATTTTTAATGGCTGGTTGCATAGATGAGATTTCGCACATAATCAGTGCGAAATAGATACCTAAATTGGTGAGCTAGATGATCCCTTGGTTGGAACCTGACACACCATTTCCTGATACCGATCAGGCATTGACCGAAGCAGACGGCGCACCGGGCTTACTCGCCGCTGGCGCCGATCTTTCACCCAATCGACTGCTTGATGCCTATAAAAACGGCATCTTTCCATGGTTTTCTGATAACCAGCCCGTGCTCTGGTGGAGTACCGATCCGCGAATGGTGCTGCAGATTGACGACTTTCACATCTCGCGCAGTTTGGCAAAAACACTAAAAAAAGTTGACCGCAGCATGCGAAACGGTGGGCAGTGGATGCTGCGTTTTGATACTGCTTTTTATGATGTTATTCATGCGTGTGCGCAGCCGCGTGATGGTAGCGATGGAACCTGGATATCGGATCAAATCATCGAAGGCTATTGCGCATTGCACAAGATGGGTTATGCCCATTCATCCGAGCTGTGGTTTGAAAACCATCTTGTCGCCGGAGCATATGGTGTCAGCATAGGGAAAATGTTTTATGGTGAGTCTATGTTTGCGCTGGTGCCAGATGGGTCCAAGGTCGCGCTCGCTTATCTAGTTGATTTTTTACGTCATCATGGAGTAAAGATGATTGACTGCCAGCAGGAAACGTCTCATCTTGCCTCACTAGGCGCGAAACCCATACGGCGCGCAGAATTCATTGCGCTAATGAAAACAGCGATTTCTGAGCCCGATATACAGAATTGGCGGCCTAGACAACTGTTTGCAGCAGGACCGCACGACAAAAGCGCAAGCTTCAGTGTAGGATTAAGCTCAATTTCAACAACCTCACAGCCAGAAGAGACTCCATGACGCACCTGAAGGACCTGCCCTTCTCGACGCTACAGTTCTACGCGACGGCACCCTACCCGTGCAGCTATCTTGAAAGCCGTCAAGCGCGCTCTCAGGTTGCCACTCCCTCGCATCTTATCAATGCTGATGTGTATTCAGAGCTGGTAAAAAATGGTTTTCGTCGCAGTGGAATATTTACTTATCGTCCTTATTGCGATGGCTGTCAGGCTTGCACACCCGTGCGAGTCAATGTTGATCAATTCGTCGCCAATCGCAGTCAGCGTCGCGCATGGAAGCAGCATCAGTTATTGACTACTGGTGTTTCAAAGCTGGCTTATGTGCAAGAGCATTACGAACTCTATCTTCGTTATCAATCAGCTCGCCACGCAGGTGGAGGCATGGATCAAGATAGTCGTGATCAATACGCGCAATTTTTATTGCAAAGTAAAGTCAACACACGCTTAGTCGAATTCCGTGAGCCTGATGGTCAGCTTCGCATGGTAAGCATCATCGATGTGTTGGATGATGGCTTATCGTCGGTCTATACCTTCTTTGATCCCGATGAAGAGCGTGCCAGCTTCGGTACGTACAACGTGTTGTGGCAAATTGAGCAGGCGCGTCAATTAGGCATTTCTTACGTGTATCTGGGCTACTGGATTTCGCAAAGCGAAAAAATGGCCTACAAAACAAATTTCAAACCGATCGAAGCTTTACGCAAGGGTCGGTGGGAAGCACTCTGAGCAAATAAGCGGTCGAAGGTAAAATAGCTAGCTTCTACTGGCTTTTTTTATCAGTCACTCACAGGCCGTCGTTGTGTCGAAAAACAATCTCTACTCCCTAGCCCGCCCCCTACTGTTCTCTCTCGATCCTGAGACAGCACACAACCTGACTTTGCCATTACTGCGTTCTGCAGCGCGCTTAGGCATAGCGCAGCTAGTTTCAACACGTATTCGCGATCCGCGAAAAATCATGGGGCTGACCTTTCCTAATGCCGTTGGCTTAGCGGCTGGTCTGGATAAAGATGGCACCTATATCGATGGCCTTGCTGCCCTCGGTTTTGGATTTATTGAAGTCGGCACCGTCACACCGCGTGCACAACCCGGCAATCCTAAACCACGGATGTTTCGTCTCCCGTCAGCACAAGCGCTAATCAACCGCATGGGATTTAATAACGGTGGGGTCGATGCCTTTGTGCGGAATGTACAGTCGTCACGCTACTACCAAGAGGCTCAGGGCATACTCGGTTTAAACATCGGTAAAAATGCTGATACGCCGATCGAACGTGCGACAGAAGATTACCTTCTCTGTTTCGAAAAAGTGTATCCCTACGCTTCCTACATCACCGTCAATATCTCTTCACCTAACACTAAAAATCTTCGACAACTGCAGCAATCGAGCGAACTCGATGGCTTGCTATCGCAACTAAAATCAGCGCAAACACGACTGACTGATCAGCATGGCCGCTACGTACCTGTTGCACTAAAAATCGCCCCCGATTTAGATGAAGAACAGATACACACTATCGCTGATGCGCTGCGCCGTCATCGCATCGATGGTGTGATTGCTACCAACACCACGATCACACGCGATGCGGTTCAAGGACTGCCTCATGCAGAACAAACGGGCGGGCTATCCGGTGCGCCCGTGTTGGAATTATCAAATAAGGTAATACGCGGCTTACATCACGCATTAGCTAATGAACTACCTATCATAGGCGCGGGGGGTATCCTAAGCGCTGCTGATGCACGCTCTAAAATTGAAGCAGGTGCAGATCTGGTGCAACTCTACACAGGCTTAATTTATCGCGGTCCGGCTCTTGTATCGGAATGCGCGCACGCTATAGCACTGACACGTTAAGAAATCGTAGTTGATATAAATTTTGAATGTATTGAGTAACTTAAAAAATCTGGGAGACAAGCATGGAAAAAATAAAACTAGGAACCAGTGATTTACACGTCTCGAAAATCTGCTTGGGCACGATGACGTTTGGCGAGCAAAATACTGAAGCTGAAGGCCATAGCCAGCTCGACTACGCGCTAGAACGTGGTGTCAATTTTATTGATACCGCTGAACTGTACCCTGTCATGCCAAGTGCAGAGACTTATTCATCTACCGAGACCATCATCGGTAACTGGTTGAAGAAATCGGGTCAACGTAAAAATGTCGTGTTGGCGACTAAAATCGCCGGCCCTTCAAAATTTATGACCTGGATTCGCAACGGGGAAAGTAATTTCGATCGTAAAAATATTCGTGCCGCTGTTGAAGCCAGCTTAAAGCGCCTGCAAACAGACTATATCGATCTCTACCAGTTGCACTGGCCTAGCCGTAACGTTCCAGTGTTTGGGCAGTTATTTTTTAACCCTGAGCATGATCGTCCTTGCGTAGCAATTGAAGAAACTCTTCTCGCACTTCAGGAATTAATCGAAGAAGGAAAAATTCGTTATGTGGGTGTTTCGAATGAAAGCTCATGGGGTGTTTCAGAGTTTATCTATTGCGCACAAACGATGGGACTACCACGTATTGTATCGATACAAAATGGCTACCACTTAGCGAATCGCTGCTTTGAGAGTGGGTTGGATGAAACCTGCTATCACGAAAATGTGGGGATGTTGGCGTACAGCCCCCTGGCTTTCGGCCAATTGACGGGTAAGTACATAGAAAATCCGCAGGCAGAGGGACGTCTTACGCACTTCCCTGCAAACTGGAGCCCTCGCTATTTGCGCCCTCTCGTGCTGGAAGCGACCAAGCGTTATATGAAAATCGCAAAAGACCATGGAATGAGCGCGACTCAGCTCGCACTCGCCTGGTGCTACACCCGATGGTTTATCGCTTCAACCATCATCGGTGCCACATCGATTGATCAATTGGCGTATGACATTGATGCCTACTCCATCAAACTATCCGATGACATCGTCAAACAGATCAACGCGGTTCATGCTGAATTCATGAATCCGGGTCAATAAGAAATAGGTTGGGAGATTCAGTGAGAGTTTGGTGAGTCCGGAAAGGAACTCACCAAACAATGAGGGGACCAACAATGATGCCCCAGGTCGCCAAGGCTAAAAAGAAGGCTAGCATCACTGCAGCACTGCCAAGATCCTTAGCATTTTTTGATAAGGGATTACGATCCAGAGAAACACGATCGACCACCGCTTCAATCGCTGAGTTAAGCAACTCAATAATCAACACCAGCAGCAACACCGCAATTAATGCTAGCCGCTCTAGTGACGTTACCGGTAAAAAGAATGCGATCACAATGCCTGGCACTGCAATCATCAGCTCTTGACGAAAAGCGTGCTCGTACTTCCAAGCGGTGCGAAACCCATCAATCGAGTAAAACACGGCCGAAAAAATCCGCTTGAATCCGCTCTTGCTCTTGAATTCGCTAACAGGCTGACCGATATCGCTCATAAATCAGATTTTTGTTTTTTCTTGATAAAGCTCCCGGAACGTCTTACCAGAGGGAGCTGGCATGTCGCGATTATCCGTCCATCCTGCTGCCAATGGCAATGAATGTATTAAACGTTGTTGCCCGCCCATGAATTTGAGCATGCGCGCTGCCATTTTAGTAGCAAATCTATAAAGTACTGGTCGCTTTGTCACAAAGGCCCACATAGCAAACGCGAAATACTCAAAACCAGGACGCAATCCGCGATCAAACTGCTTTTCTCTCAATTTTCTGAGCAAATCAGGTAATGGAATTTTCACCGGACAGGCAACGTGACACTCACCACATAAGGTTGACGCGTGTGGAAGGTCGAGTGTTTTCTCAACGCCGACATATGCCGGTGTCAACACGCTACCCATAGGGCCCGGGTAAACCCAACCATACGTATGACCACCAATTTTTTGATATACGGGGCAATGATTCATGCAAGCGCCACAACGTATGCAACGTAGCATGTCCTGAAATTCACTACCGATCAGTCCTGTGCGACCCGCATCGACCAGCACAAAATACATATGCTCAGGCCCATCTTTTTCATCACTAGCACGCGGCCCAGTAAGCAAAGAAAAATAATTCGAAATCGACTGCCCTGTAGCAGAGCGTGGCAGTAAACGCATAACCGTTGCCAGATCAGATAAGGTCGGCAAGACTTTTTCAATACCGGTCACCACCACATGTACTTTAGGCGGCATGATGGTGCACATACCTTCGTTACCTTCATTCGTTACAACGGCAACAGATCCCGATTCAGCGATGATGAAGTTACCACCCGTGACACCCATATCCGCTGACAAGAATTGCGGGCGCAACATCTCGCGTGCCTCGCGTGTCATTTCAGTGATATCCGTCAAGCGCGGTTTTTGGTGGACTCGAGCGAAAAGATCGGCTACTTCTTCTTTGTCTTTGTGAATGACAGGAGCGATGATGTGCGACGGCGGTTCGTTATCGTTAATCTGCAGGATGTATTCACCCAAATCCGTCTCAACTGGCGTTATACCTGCCTCTTCCAGAGCGCGATTCAGTTGCATCTCTTCTGAGACCATCGATTTCGACTTGGTGACTTTTTTAACGCCATGCTTTTTAGCGATTTCAACCACCAGCTTGGATGCCTGTTCAGCAGTCTCGGCATACAACACGGTTGCGCCACGACGAGTCGCTTCTTTTTCAAACGTCGCTAACCAAACATCCAGATTTTCGATAGCGCGCATGCGCCGTTCAACGGCTGCATCACGCGTCGCTTCGAAATCATCTAACTCTGTGATTGCTTGTGCACGCGCTCCGACAAATCGACCCGCAAATTTTTTGAGTGTTTGTTGCAATCGCTGATCCGCCAGTTTTTCTCCGGCGCGCGACTTGAAATGCATTGTCTGAACTTGCATCACACATCTCCTGAAAGAACTTGAGCGACATGCAGTACGCGAGTTGTCGTGTCACCCGTGCGACGTAGTCGACCTTCAATATTTAGCATGCAGCCTAGATCACCCAACACCACGGCATCAGCACCACTCGCATGAATATTGGCGCATTTATCATCAACAATTGCTGTAGAAATATCGCCATATTTGACTGCAAAGGTGCCGCCAAAACCGCAGCACACCCGCGCTTCATTCATCTCTTTTAGCTCGACACCCTCACGCTTAGCGAGTAATTCACGCGGCTGCTGTTGTACACCCAGTTCGCGCAGACCCGAGCAGGAATCATGATACGTAACTGTTCCTTTAAAACTACCCGACGTAGGCTTAGGCAAGGTCTGCAAATTGACGACAGTCGCAAGAAAATCTGTTAGCTCATACACACGCGACTTTATCTTTGCCAAGCGTTCCAGCAATGCAGGATGACCCGCGAATAAATCGTCGTAATGTGTTTTGATGGTTCCACCACACGAACCGGAAGGAATAACAATGTAGTCGAAGCCTTCAAACTCATTGAGAAATTTCTCAGCTAATTCACGGGCGGCCGCTTTGTTACCGCCGCTGTAAGCGGGTTGTCCGCAGCAGGTCTGGCTGGCCGGAACAACCACCTCACAACCGGCAGACTCCAGCAATTTGATAGCAGAGAAGCCAATCTCAGGACGCATTACATCGATCAAACACGTTACGAATAATCCCACGCGCATTCTCTGTCTCCATGAATTCAGGGTATTCACCCAATAAAGCTAGCGATACAAGGTCTGACTGTTAGTCACAAGCTTTGAAGGGCGGTTTTGTAGTGCAGTGATTATCAATGGATAAACCCACCTTGTGGCATCAGATCCCCATGAAATAAATTTGCCCAGGCAGCTGAAATCTTTATCGCACGGCCTTGTAATGGCGTTTCACATTATGGTATAAAGCATATATTGCATCGCATCAAATGAACCATGAAACACGACTCTCCTGTAACCAGCGATAAGACTTCGATTCAGGTGATCGAACGGATGATGGCCCTGCTGGATGCACTAGCCAGCTACCCTGATCCCGTCAGCCTTAAAGAATTAGCGACAGCCACTGGCCTACATCCATCAACTGCTCACCGCATTTTGAATGACATGGTGGCCAAGCGTTTCGTGGATCGATCAGAGCCCGGCACCTATCGATTAGGTATGCGGCTATTAGAACTCGGCAATATTGTTAAAAGTCGTCTGAATGTCCGCGAGGCTGCTTTACCGTTTATGCAGGCCCTGCACAGGAAAACTCAGCAGACCGTCAACCTTTCCGTCCGTCAGGGAGATGAAATTGTGTATATCGACAGGGCTTTTTCAGAGCGCTCAGGTATGCAAGTTGTGCGCGCCATTGGTGGTCGCGCGCCATTACATCTAACATCGATAGGAAAATTATTTTTATCGGTTGACGATGCCAAGCTAGTTCGCGCCTATGCAACTCGCACTGGCCTGGCCGGAAATAATAAAAACTCCATCACCGATCTGGCCAAACTCGAGCGAGAGCTTTCCCTAGTCCGCGCACGCGGCTACGCACGCGATAACGAAGAATTAGAATTGGGTGTGCGCTGTATGGCCGCAGGAGTTCGCGACGATGCAGGCCGGTTGATTGCCGGTCTATCCATCTCGGCACCCGCTGATCGGCTGAGCGATGAATGGCTGGATGATTTGATCGCAACGACGACCGACATCTCATCCGTATTGGGATTTCGTTCTACCTAATCTCACCAGCCTGAATAGCCACACTTAGCCACCTAACTTTCTTCGGCGCATAAAAAAAGCGAACTATCAGTTCGCTTTTTTTACAATTTCAAATCACTTTAGCTACGATTCGCAGCGCGCAGTGACATCGCTGATGCGCCGCGATTCTCTAGCCACTTACGTATGCGACCCGCATCAGCCAAACGTGATTGCTTGCTCTTCGAATCTAGGAAAATCATCACAACAGGACGACCTGATACGTGAACTTGCATAACCAAGCAACGCCCCGCCTCAGAGATATAACCCGTCTTCTGCAAGCCAATTTCCCAATCTGGATTTTCAATCAACCCATTTGAGTTACGGTACTGAAGCATACGGCCACCTGGATCAACCACGTAGCGACTGTCCGTAGAATACTGACGAATCAAAGGATGCTGATATGCCGCCATAACGAGCTTTGCCAGATCGCGTGCGCTCGATACGTTAGAACTTGATAGACCTGTGGAATCAGAGAAGCGTGAACCCACCATACCTAAGGCCATCGCCTTGGCATTCATCGCTGCCACAAAAGCACTGATACCACCTGGGTAATGGCGACCCAACGCCGCAGCAGCACGATTTTCTGAGCTCATCAGAGCAATGTGCAGCATGTTTGAGCGCGAAAGCTGTGAACCTACGCGCAAACGAGAATGACTAAATTTCTCACGATCCACATCATCTTCGGTGACAGTAAGTATTTCATCCAGATCTTGATTCGCCTCAACCACCACCAAACTTGTCATGAGCTTGGTTATCGAAGCGATTGGTAATGAAATCTCGGCATTTTTCTCGAACAGCACTTCGTTCGTAGAATGATCAAGCACCAATGCCGCATTTGAATTCAGATCGAGAGGATCACGGGTCAGGCTAAGACCCGCTAAATCGCCCGCGGTGACCATAGGTGGAACACCCGACAATGCAGCAGCAAAGGCAACGCGATGAAAACCACCCTTGCGCTTGCTAGGTACCGATAAGCTGGCATTCATAACCCTCGCCCGTCGATTCGACTGAGCCGATTTCGACGAGGACTGTGATGATTTTTTACCAACAGACTTCTCTGATTTTTGACTGCTAGCACCCTCAACCAACGGGGTAAATAAGACAGCTGCAAGCGCTAAAACGCTAGCTTTTTTGGCAATGCTGCGCATCCCGACTCCATACTTTGATGCAAAAATTTGGTTGCAGTTTAGCAAAATTTCAAAAAACCGCAAGTGAATTAAAGGGTTAGGTGAAGTAATTAAACAAACTTATTACCGCACATTATCTTTTAATAACATTTTGCATTAAACAACATTGAGCCGATCTGCGCAAGCATCCTTAAGCAAACCTCGTTTAAATAGCCGCCGCGATGGCCTTCCCAAGATCGGCAGTCTTCGCCTTACCACCCATATCGGGAGTAAAGGGCGCATCTTTAGGACCCGCCTCCAATACGGATTCAATCGCGCGAACAACGGCGGCACCCGCTTCGGTATGACCAAAATGGTCGAGCATCATTGCGCCACACCAGATCTGTCCAATCGGGTTAGCCAAGCCTTTACCCGCGATGTCTGGGGCTGAGCCATGGACTGGCTCAAACAGTGAGGGATACAGGCCTTCCGGATTGATATTCGCAGAGGGCGCGATCGCAATCGTACCGGTACAAGCAGGGCCAAGATCGGACAAAATGTCGCCAAACAAATTAGACGCCACCACCACATCGAACCAGTCCGGATTTTTAACGAAATGAGCGCACAAAATATCGATGTGGAATTTATCCACTTTAATACCAGGATAGGATTTGGCCATCTCAGCAACTCGCTCATCCCAGTAAGGCATAGTGATTGAAATACCGTTTGATTTCGTCGCTGACGTTACATGTTTTTTGGGGCGCTTCTGCGCCAGCTCAAAAGCATATTTCAAGATGCGATCAACGCCGGTACGCGAAAACACACTCTCCTGAAAAACCACTTCGCGCGAGGTACCCTCGTACATGCGCCCACCCACAGAAGAATACTCACCCTCGGTATTTTCACGCACCACATAAAAATCAATGTCACCTGCGTTGCGGTTGGCTAGGGGCGATGGAATGCCTGGCATCAATCGACAGGGCCGAAGATTCACGTACTGATCAAATTCACGACGAAATTTCAGTAATGAACCCCATAACGATATATGGTCCGGGACGATATCTGGCCAACCCACCGCACCAAAGTAAATTGCATCGTGATGACCTATCTGATCCTTCCAATTGTCAGGCATCATTTGACCGTGCTTTGCAAAATACTCACAGCTAGCAAAATCGAAATGATCAAAACCTAGTTGGATGCCAAATTTTCGTGTCACCGCATCCAGCACACGCAAACCTTCGGGAACCACCTCACGACCGATACCATCACCTGCAATCACGGCTATTTTTTTCATTATTATTACTCCATGAATTTTGCGAATCCCGAAAGGGGTTCGCGTTCTGTTATTAGGGTGTTTTCTATTTTTTCTTGATCCGCATAACCTAACGACATACCACACACCACTTGCTCACCCTCAGGCAACTCCAATACCTGAGATATGACTCTATGAAACTGTGTAAATGCTGCTTGAGCACAGGTATCCAATCCGCGTGCACGAGCAGCAACCATAAGACTCTGTAAAAACATGCCGTAATCAAGCCATGAACCTTGCTCCATGACGCGATCAATCGTGAAAATCAAACCCACCGGCGCATCAAAAAATTGATAGTTGCGTCCATGCTGAGTCTGCATACCTGACTTATTCTCGCGGGTTAATCCGAGTAAAGCATATAAATCCCAGCCAACTTTACGGCGGCGATCAACATACGGCGACACCCATTTCAAAGGATAGTAGTTATATTCTTCTTTATGCTCGTTGACCTTATCTGGATCCAGATACGTCGCCATGATTGCATCGGACAAGCGTTGACGCGTTGCTCCAGTCAATACATACACTTTCCAAGGCTGCGTATTTGATCCTGACGGCGCACGTGCAGCTACTGACAATAATTCTTGAATATCTTCATGTGCTACCGGCTTAGGAAGAAAAGCGCGAATTGAACGTCGTGAGGTAATCGCTGCATCGACGATTTTTTGTTCAGGTGTTCTGATCATGTTGAGTCTCTTTACGGGGTAACGATTTGCAGTGATTCCAGCAAGGCCCTTGCTTTAGGTGGGATAGGCGTTGGCTTACGCGAAATGCGATCGACATATACATGCACGAAGTGTCCTTGTGCAGAAGCGATGTGATCCTCACCTCGAAAAATACCGACTTCGTAACGTACGCTAGATTTTCCTAGCTGCGTCACACACAGACCGGCCGTTACTTGATCAGGGAACGAGACAGAAGAAAAATAATTGCAGTGAGTCTCAACGACTAAACCGATGGCTTCACCATGTTGAATATCCAGCGTTTCATTAACAATCAAAAACTCGTTAACTATCGTATCGAACCACTGATAGTAGACAACGTTGTTTACATGACCGTACACATCATTGT
>JACCEE012022363.1_pt1 | contig 37160 bp, 34 predicted proteins | sample 7449931 | NCBI WGS metagenome assembly JACCEE01 (sample SAMN15323457, study PRJNA562643) | freshwater metagenome | isolation source: river surface water | place: USA:Blue River Watershed | collected 2017-08-19 | reverse complement strand
TGCTAGAGTCAGACGACGCTTGGGATCTTTATGATTTTGGGTAGCATGAAGAGAACCCATAGCGAAGTCTGCCCCAGATCCTATTGCACAGAAGTCTCTGTCATAGGAAACCAATGTAAGGCCATCTGCATCGTGTTCATACAGCTTTCCTTTTACTCCAATTAGTAGCGATAGCTCACTATCTTTACCGCCAATGTCCCACTCAGTATAAAATGATTTTAATGATTTGAGGAACTTGCCATGCATAAACTTATCAACATTACCCTCAAGAGCAGGTGGCACAAAGTTATACTGAATAATTTGTCCATCAAATGTTCCAGCAAAACCAAATATGTATGGACCTGATTTCCAGATTTTTGGTTTGTCAATAGGAACAATGTAGGTACCTTCAGATGCCCCACGTTCTCCAGCAAGGTATACCTTACCGTCCTTCATTATTCCTGCAATACAAGTCATGCCTACCCCTAAGTCACTATATTACTAGTATACCAGAGGTAGGCACAACCGTCAAATAAGATAGATTATGACTGCTTATCTACTTTAGCAAACGCTGCATTAATCTCATCAGCGCTTAGCTTGCCATCATCCAAAAAGGCACGGGCTAATCTTTCAATTACTGTTGCTACACCTAGTAGACCAGCCATGGTAACTGCTGTTACTGTAGAAATACCAACAACTGCTCCTGCACCAATGACTGATAATCCTGATGCTGCAAATACTGCAACAATGCGTAGGAATATGTTCCATAGGTTTGTTACTGCTTTTGATCCAAGTACTTCTTCCCCTGTGGTAGGGTCAACTACTGTTAGATCTACGTCTTTCTTTCTTGCCATTTTAATCTTCCTTTCGTAGTGGAATTGTTATTAGCCAGATTACTGTTACTGCTAATGTTGCAATACCAACAATATCTCTGGCTGATCCTGTTAGTGTTAACCATGCAATAAAGAAGCCAAGGAGAGTAAAAGCTTGTGCGATTATTTCAACTCCAGCGTCTTTCAGCCATGTGAAGAATCCCTTCACAACTTTTTTGATTATTTTCATTTTATCTCCTCATTCCAATTATCGTTGATGCGATCTGCGACACAATCACAACTGGGATAATCACTTCTTGTGCTTTTTCTCTCTGATCGTCTGTCATGTCCATACCTAACTCAGAGAAATTAGATAGGAGTTCTGTAACATCCACTTCAAATACTGCTGCAAGTGGGTCTGCCAAGAATGCTTCTGTTTGTACTTCTGTTACTGCATCTGCTAACGTAAATGGCATTGGGGCTTCTCCTGCATCCCCTGCTCTTTCTGCGAACTCAACAAATGCTGATGCTACTGCAGGGTCTGACTTCATTACTTCTGCTACTTTTGCCACCTCTGCTGCAGAGATACCAAGGTCTGATGCAATCTCTTGCTTTGCTTCTTGAGTCAAAGCCTTAAGGGTTTGGCTTACTGCTGCTGTCTGCTCTGGAGAAAGTTTAACTAACTTGTTATCCTTGCTTGTAAGGTTTGCAATAACTCCAGATAAATCTTCTGAACTTCCTGTTCCCTTTTGTGGAATAAGTGCTGCTAACTCTGCGTCCTTGATAACTGGGTCAATATTTTCTGCTGGCTTAAAGTCTGGTCGTGGAAGTGGCTTAGGCTCTGGAGAAGGCTCAGCAGAAGGCTCTGGAGTTGGCTCTGGCTTAGGTTCAGGACTTGGGGCAGGGGTAGGCTTAGGCTCTTCTGGCTTTGTAGGCTCTGGCTTTGGTTCCTCTGGTTTGGTAGGCTCTGGCTTTGGGTCTTCTGGCTTAGGGTCAACTGGTCTTGTAGGCTCTGGCTTTGGTTCCTCTGTTGGAGGCGGAGAAGGCTTTGGCTTTTCTGGTTCAAGAGTTGGCTTTGGTTCTGGAGAAGTCTCTGGCTTAGGCTGGTTTGCAGCTGCTGCTGCAGCTTGTGCGATTGCTCTTTGGATCTCTCGCTGCAACTGCTCATCATAGTAACGCCATGCGTCATCAATAGCACCATCTAAATCATTAATAGCATTATTAAAATTATTTATAGCATTATTCTTTTCAGACAAAGCATCTTCCGTATCATTTACTGCATTGTCATATTCAGATTCTTTGTTAGTTAATATTTGGTTTAATGAGTTTAGTTCTGAAACAGACTGATTATATACACTGAGTTTGTCATTATATTCTGCCAAAGCATTATTGTAATCTTGTTGTGCTGCATTCCTGGTAGCAAGTGCTTGATCGTAAGCATTGATTTGTTCCTGTGTTGGTCCAGAACCAGAAGAAAATGTTCCAAGGTTGCAACTAAATCCTACTCCCCAACCACCAGTGTAGTCGCATCCTGCTCCAGTCCATCCTCCAGGAATAGCCCAACCAAGATGATAGGATCCAGGACCTCCACCGTTATACCACCAAATTTCTACGTCAAATGTCTTGTCTGTTGTAACATCATAAACTGGAGAGTATTCGCTCCATCTTACACCTTGCTCTACCCAGTTGCTGATAGCAAGTTGACCATCAATATACATTTTAAAGCCATCATCTGTATACCCTGCAAAATATGTAGATGTCCAATGATCAGGAACTGTTATTCTTCCAGTAAACTTAACTACAATATTTTCATACCTATTGCCACAAACTGGAAGGTACATAGAGTTTGAGTTCCACGTACCAGAACAAATAACAGAATCTGGGACTGCTATGCTTGGCCAAACCCTTGCTAGATTGTACACAGTATACTGAAGTCCTGATCCGCCAGCAGATTGCATATTTGATTGGGCTGTTTGAAGATTAATATTGGCTATATTTAGAGCATCCTGTGCATCATTCTTGTCTTGTAGGGCACCATCTTTATTCTCAAGGGCCAGGGCTACTGTTGCTGTTTGACCATCTACATTTGACTGGGCAAGTTCTACCTCTTCTAATGCTAATTCTTCTGCCTCTACTGCATCTTCATAGTCTTGATAGGCATCGTCTCTTACATCCCCCAGGTTTTTGGCATAGGTAAACTTGTTCTCTGCTATATCAATTAGACTTATTAAACCATCTTTATATTCTAATTTCTCTACTGCGCTATTTAGGCTTTGGATCTGTCCTGCTGCAATAGTTAATGGATCGTCAGAGTGTGCCTCTTGAGGGGCTATTAAAAGCCATCCAAATGCAAGTATTATAGCTATAGATATACGTAAGAGCTTTTTCAAGTGGTGTACTCTCCTCTTGCCTATTATATCAAATTATTCAGTTAGACATTTAGGCAAAAAGAAAGGGAGCCAGTTTCCTGACTCCCAAACTTTTAAGTATTGTATTACTTTAGGTACTTAACCTTAGCCTTTGGATTCTTTGCATTCCACTGCTTAGCGAGTGCATTGAAAGAGTCCTTTAGAGCCTTAAGTGCTGCAGCGTTATCTGCAGTCAACTTAGCAATCTGTGCATCTTTTGCAGCAACTACTGCATCTGAAGCAACCTTAGCATCTGCTAGTGCCTTCGCTGATGCAGCCTTCTCAGCTGCAAGAGCAGCATCTGAAGCAACCTTAGCAGCAGCTGCATCTGCAGCAGCCTTTAGAACTGCAGCATCTGCAACAGCCTTAGCAGCAAGTGCTGCATCCTTTGCAGCCTTTTCAGCAGCAAGTTCTGATACTAGATCACGAACTGCAATCTCTGCAAATGGTGCTAGTGTACGTGCTGTCAAACCAACTACGTCTGCAGATGTTGCATCTGTTGATGTTGTTGGAGCAAATGTAATCAGTGTACGTGTTCCAGTTGATGGAAGTGTTGCCTTAAATGTAGCAACTCCAAAGTCTGAAAGTGTAGCACCAGTTGTTGCTGTTGCTGTGTCTAGTGTTGCTGTAGCAGCAAAGACTGTAGCAGTAATTGACTTACCTGATACCTTGTTGCCAAATGTATCTGTTGCAGTTACTGTAATGTCCTGCTTTGTACCAGCAGCACCTGTAGCAGGAGCAGATACTGTTAGATTATTAATCTTTCCAGCAGTTCCCTGTACGTAGTATGTAAGTGTTGTTCCACCATTTGTAATAGCAACTGTTCCAATTGCTGTTGTCTTTGTGTAGACATAAAATGTTGCTGTTGTTCCTGTACCAGTTGCAACTGTCAGAGATGATGATCCTGATGTTGCTCCTACTGGTGCAGCAGATGTGTGTAGTGCAGACACGATTGTTGCGTTTGTTGCAACTGCTGTTACTGATGTTCCAGCATCTACTGTTGCTACAAACTTAAGTGCATCAGCAGCATCAACTGTATTGTCTGCTGGTACTGGCAATGATGCAGGCGTTGCGATTGCTGATGCTGTAGTGTTTGCTACAGAGTCAAGCGATACAGCGACTGTCATTACAGCAGCACTTGCAGGTGTTGCTACGACTGTGCCCAAAGTCATGGCTGCAACCATGGCTAGTGCGATCTTTTTGAATGAATTCATTCGTTCTTTCTCCTTATTATATTAGTTTTAGGTTATCAAGAAAACTCTTGACATCTTCAGGCATTTGCCTATCTTCCAATTCTACCATAGCTCTCTGCTGTCTTGCAACTTTATCAGCAGATCCCCAGGTATGAATGTCTATTTCAATATTCATTTCCTTTGGGGTATGAGAGATGGCACCAAATACTGCCCCACAAACAGCATCTGCCAAGTCCTTAGACTTCTTTCTAGGGTGATCTACACGATTACCCTTCATGATCTTTAGCTCTGACATTTCCTCCAGAAGCAAGGGGATCATGGGCATAGCAATGCGCTCTTCATAGACCATCATTGCTAAATCTTCGTAGTGTTTTTTGGCAACAGAAACAGTATCAGTTCTTATTCCTACCTGCTTCAGCTCTTGTTGAATATCATATGATTGCCAGCGGTCAAATGAAACAATTCCAATGTTAAAACCTTGTCTGCGTAGATTAATAATCCACTGCTTTACCTCAGATAAATTAACAGGTCCTTCTGCCTTTGGCTCCCACCATGCTACTGCATCTACTACTACAATTGGTGCTACCTGTTCATAATCTTTAATTACCTGGATATTTACCCACTTATCAACATGAGCAATAGCAACTGCACACTTATCATGCTTTTGTGCAAGGTCAGCATGAACATAGTACTGCTTGTCTGGATCTGGCTTAAAGTTTTCTGCAAATCTTCTAAAACTATCCACAGGATTTGTTAAGGTCATACAGTTAATAAGTTTATCCTTTTGCTTAAAGAAAGCATCAGACGAGTACGTTGGCGTACATAAGAAACGCATCATTGCATCTCCTAGGTCTGTTAGGAATGCAATCTTAAAGTCATCAATCTGTCTTGTTGGGTTAACCTCCCAAGTTGGACGCTTTAATGCCAATACCTTTGGTATTTTATATGAAAGAATGTGATCTTCATCCCAAGATATTTCAAAGTAGTTGTCAGGGTTATCGTGTGGTAGATCTTCATTAATTATGAACCTATGTGTTCTTTCTATTACTTCTTTGTCAGCAATTACTGCATCATACCGTTGAGAAATAAAGTCACCTTGATAACGTGGGAATGATAGCAAAACCACCTTGCCAAGATCAGGGAAGCGAGAGTCTACGGTACCACGGAAAGCTTTATATATGTTGTCAGCAGTCTTTCCCTGTTCATTTCCTGTCGCTACCTCTGATGCAAATCCAGAAATCTCATCAAGTACTGCCATAAACAAGTTCAAACCCTCATGTGATTCACGCTCTGAGTGACCAGAGTAAACAGTAATTGATTTATCAAACTCAATTGAGTCTGCCTTTGGATTATATTTTCCAGCAAACCATGGTGATCTTTCAATCTTTGACTTAAAGCCTTTAAAGAAAACATTCTTAGCCTGTTGAGCGTTAATAGCAACGTTAATAATATCAATAGCATCTCCTGCAGGCTTTCCGTAGTACACTGCTGGTTCTTTCAAGCATAGCATCTTGTACACTACATATGCACATGCTACTGTAGATACGAAGTCTTTTCCAGATCCTTTGCCAAGTTGCAGGATAATCTCATTCTTAGTATACTTCTTAAAATATTCTTCACCATCGTCACCACGAATATCTACAACATCTTCTTTTCTGTATATCTGACTCATGGCTTCAACTATGTCATACTGTATATCAGATAGTGGAGGTTGTCCAAGATAGTCTGGAGACTCAACAAATGTCTTTGCGTCAACAGGCTTCTCAATAAAATGATTTTCTTTTAGAACTTCAAAGAAATCATTGAACATCGTGGACAACTGTAATCACTTCTCCTTCTTTTGCAATAGCAGATAGGCGTTGCATAATAATATCTCTTACTTCTGGATGAGATGATGCTATATCTCTTAGAATTCCAACAAGAACTTCTTGTCTACGCTCAATCTCAACCATCTCTTCAGCAAGCTCTTTGTTTTCAAGCAGACCAGCTTTTTGAAGCATGTCAATACGCTTAGACTCAATATCCATTACAAGTTTAATTGCTGAAGTCTTTGCAGTTAGATTATTAGTCATAGTAGCTTCATCAATAACCTCATATGACTTTAGAATAAGCTTGCTATAGTGTGCATCCGCTCCAGCAAGTGCATCTTTAGCACGAGCACGGATTGCTGTATTATTAGAGGTCTTTTCTTTCCATTCATCAATATATGCAACAACACGAGTTCTTGGAATTGCTAACTCTTTAGAAATTGTTGTTGGATCACTACCCTTTAAGTATTCACCTACAACATCATTCATAGTATCAAGATGCTTAATTAACTCTTCCTCAGTTGACATATTTACCCTCTAGTCTATTAATTTCATCTTTGATATAAAAGATTGCTTTCTCAAGATCCTGAATGGTCTTTGACTCATCCTTTAATCCAGCTCTCCAAAGATACTTAAACGCATTACCAACGTTGAAGTTACGATGACGAGTAATCTGAATACACTCAACGCCTGATGGATCAGAGGTGTAGTGTGATGGATGATTTACCTGATCAACCGTAATCTTTAGATTATCACTCATCGTCTTCCTCTTCATCTTCCCAGCTAAAAGCTTCAGGCATACCCTTTAATGCTGTAATAACATATGTTAGTCCAACAGCTCCAGCAACTCCCAATCCAATAACTACCTTTTGAATCTTGTTCATCTTCTACTCTTTCTTAGTCCAAATTTAGCAAGATAAACGTAGACAGTTTCTACGCTTGCCCCACACTCTTTTGCAATTTCTTCTGGTGATTTCTTGTCAATAAGAAATCTTTTTTTTAGCCATACCTCTGATGTATATAGTTTACCAGCCATCATATGTCCTTGTCAACCTTAATTACTGGCTCTAATCTGTCCCAGTAGCCCTTTGGACTGCCTTGATATACCTGACCAGTCTCACGATCAACCAATAGCCATTTTGTTGGAGCAAGGGTTCTCACTGTTAGGATAACGTCAGCATCCTCTTCTTTAAATCTTAAAGCTTCTCTTTCACTCATTATTTCCAACCGCCTTATCCCAGTTCTTTAATCCCCAATGACCAATACCACAAGCGTCTGCTACATCATTGTCTGTAATTTTTTTATCATAGACTGTATTAATAAACCTAATGGTTCTCTCTTTGCGAAGATTTCTTTCATAAGTTTTATACCAAGAAACTGACTTACCTGGATTTTGTGAACGAATATAAAGCTGCTCATCTTTTGATATTTTTTTATTTCCAATATAGTTTTGCCAAGTAATTGGAGAAACCTTCCCAATTTTACGAATACCTGATTGTCCTGCTGCTCCTAACAGTGCCCCTTGAATTAATGCAAGATCTGCAGCAGTCTTTGGACTATTCATAAACACCGTATGCTCAATAATAATAGCATCAACATTGACAATATAATCAAACAGTGCTTTTGATTTTCTTCCAGCATCAATAACTTTTTCATAAATATCTTTACCCTCAAAGGTTATCTTACCCACCTCTTTAAGATGGCCTGAATGAAATGTTGCATAAGCAAGACTATTAGTGCTAGCATCAATAGCACAAACTCTTTCTGGAGGTAGTTCTAGTCCCCACTTATTCTTGACCATAATCAAAAAAACCCTTCAAATCTTTCAGCATTTTATCAACTGCCTTTTTGCTTACATTGCAGTTTGCACAAAAACCAGAGTCATTGTAGATAGAAAGGGAAGTATTGCATCCGCCTAAACATCTGCGATCCTTCCCCTTCCTCTTTTGTCTACGAGTTACCTGATATCTTTCTCTAATCTTATCTTTTGTAGCAAGGTCACGACACTCAAGGCTGCAGTAAATCTGATAACTGACCTTGGGATCAAACCTAGTGTCACATCTGCTACAAAGTTTCACTCAATTCCTCCAGAGAGGCTATCTTAACTACGCCTACTCCTGCTTCATCACATGCTTTTTTAATTGGACAGTTCTTACAAACCTTAGAGTTTGATCTGTAGTTCTTAGTTGGAAGCTGCTTTACTTCCCAAGACTTACGAACAACCCTCATCCATTCAAAAGCTTCATCAATCCATTTACGGTAATGATCATTTACCTCAACTGGAATTACAAGAAGTTCATGGTTATTCTTATTCTCATAAATAAGAACACCTTTAGCCTTCTTAAGAATCTTCATATAAATAAGTATCTGTACAACGTGACCCATCTTTGGCTTACCTGTACGCTTACGGTATTCAAAGACTTCATTATTTGTTGTTTTTACTTCAACAACAACCTCTTCACCCTTCCAATTAATAAAATTATCTACATAACCAAAAATTGGAGGATCTTCATTGAAGATCTTAAACTCTGAATCAATTGAAATACCAGAGTTCTTGAATGCTGTCTCAATTCTTCCATGAGCAAGAGTTCCATTAGTCATATTTGCTACTGCATATGGATCAGAGTTGTCCTCAAATACCGCTCCTTCAAAAGCAAGGTACCAGTATCTAGGACATTCTCCGTGGCCATAGGCAATAGTAGAAGGACCAAAAGTTTTCTTTTGTGTATGCTTAGGCTCACGCCCAACAAGATATCCAGCCTCAATAACCTTTACAAGTTCCTGTGCATCAATCTGTGCTGGTGTCTCAACCTCTTTAATCATTATTTGCTTTAGTAAGTTTTTTGTCATAACTATTCCTTTGTTTATATAAGTATACCAGGTTAGCGCATAATATATTTGAGTGCTGATACCAAGTTATTGATTGATTCTGCTGCCGTATAATAAATATTCTTCTTTGCCCTGTCATTTTTGTCTACATTAGCCATCCAGGTGGCTTTAAAAGCCATCTTTGCTGCTATAGCCTGAAGTCTAACTATCTCTACCGTTGCTACATTTAGAGGAATATCTGGCTTGATAATGATCTTAGCAATAAAGGTTAGAGCTTGTGTTAGCTCTTCATCCTGCATATACTCAGCTATTTCAGATAGTCCATTTACCATTTCTATTGTTGTTTGCTCACTCATTTTCTTCTCCTATTATTTGTTCCATTATTTCAAACTCAGTTATCATTAATCTTACTTTTGAATTACCGTCCCCAAGAACTACAAGTATGGCTGGATCGTTACCATTTCTAATAGCATCAGTAACAGCCTTAGCCCAAACATCTTTATTTAGTGTAAATGACTTAGAGCATTCCTTAAAGTCAACAGTAAAGTTTTTCCAAGTTGCATCACCCTTATGCGTGTTGCGACCAGAATTCTTGTGCTGCTTAGCACCAATCCTTTTACTTTCCGCTCTTTCGCTCAAAATCTTTCCTTGTCATAATAATAGGTACTCTTGATAGATGCTTGTTTGAACACATCCAAGTCAAGTCTGCACTCTCATTCCATAATCTTATAGATAAAACTTCTTCTCCGCATGTCTTGCATGGAAACTTACCTGAGAATACTTTGAATTTTTCAGACATCTAATATCTTATTCTTAATAGATTCTTGTAGGTCTAAGTCTTCACGAACCCTGTTGACAAAACCTTCTCTTCCTTGTACCTTAGATCCATCAGGCAGTACGTACCATGCACCTGTGCGCTCAACTATGCCCATTAGTTCAGCCGTATCAACAAGATCGCCAATGCTATCAATACCAACATTATCTCCCCTGAAATAAAAGTCATACTCCCCAGACTGAAAGCCAGGAGAAGTCTTAGAAAATTGGAGTTCCCAACGAATCTTGCGACCAATTTTTTCTTCAATGAGCTTGTCTCCAACATGAATCTTGCCTTTAATTGCTTGATTGTCTGATTCTGATGAAAAAAGTTTAATGACTGTTGAAGAATAGAATTTAGTAGCTTGACCACCAGTAGGCTGCTGACTAGTATACATAGCACTAATATTATTGCGAGACTGGCTAATAAGGACAAGCATAGTAGGCTTAACTTTGTTATTAGCATAATTAAGCATTTTCCATGCATTACTAAAGTCTCTAGATTCTGCGCCAATCTGTTTTGTGTTTTCAAGTTGTTTAAGTTCATCTGAATCCTTTTCAAAATAAATTGCAGGTAGCAAAGAGGTAATAGAGTCAATCACAATCATGTCAACTCCAGCATTCATTAAGTTAGTTCCAATATCAACCATTTCGTTAATTGTGCGACACTGAGAAACAATTAGCTTTGATGAGTCAACACCTAGACTTTCTGCCCACTTTTTATCGTAGGACATCTCAGCATCAATCCATGCACATATCTTTCCTTCTTTCTGTGCCAAACCTATCATCTGAAGGCATAGAGATGACTTTGCAGAGGATTTAGAACCCCAAACTAGCACTTGACGACCATATGGCAACCCACCATTTAATGCACGGTTTAATCCAAAGCTAGGTGTTGCTGCATACTCTGTTGCTGGAACAGTATCTCCAGCCATCACTGTTTTTCTTAGTTTTGGACTAAGCTGAGCTAATACTTCCTCTACTGTCATCATTAAAATCGTACCCCATGCTTCTCTGGTCTAGTCTTGTTAAAGTTAGTTTTTTCTTCCATTGCGTGATCAAGTGATACTCTAGTATACCCTGCTTCAACCATTCCTGCATATAGATCCAGTGTGCGAATTAAAATATCTGCCATTTCTTTAGCAATCTCTTCTTCGCCCTTATCTTTACGAACTGCTTCCATAACCTCAGTTACCTCAGACACGATCATCATACATTGCTTAGCAATAAAAATATCATCAACCTCTTCAGGCCAAAACCCCTTTTGTACCGCTGTTTCGTGTAAAGCAATTGCTAAGTCATCAAACATTTTCCACCTCATTCATTGTAACTGTTCCATCCTTTGTTTTTCCAAAATCAAACTTATAAACATTTCCTTCTTCAATTTTCATATACGCTTTAGCAAATTGCATAGGAAATACAACAACTGAGTGCATTTCTCTACCAGCATCAGCAACAACCAGTGAAGCCATCTTCTTGCCAGCTTTTGTTACTCTTGGCTTGAAGGAAACAACAAAGTGCTCACCTTCTTTGTATGGCAACATCTTATAGTTTAAAAACTTTACCAATGAGCTCTTAGAGCCTTTTATTTCATCAGCAGGTACTGCAGATACAATCCTGTTATCACTTGCAAGAATGAGATAAGTACGACCAGTCTCAATAGACGGAGACTCTTCATCAAATATACCAACACTGCCAGTCTTGTCCAAAACTTCAACTCTTGACCATCCTGTTCCACGCTTAATTGACTTTACCATTCCTAATAATACAAAAGATCCAGTTTCCTCATATTCTTCAACATCATTAATATAAGCATAGTAATGTTGTGGAATAGATGTATTAAACTCAGGAAGGTTTAGATACTCATATAAGTTCTCTTTGACCTCTTCCATATTGATTGGATTATCTGGGAATGTAAGTGCGCCTACACATTTCATTGCCTGTAAAGCACGACTATTTACTCCATTACCTTTTGTAAAAGTAAACTCTTCTACCTCTTTATAGGAAGCAAATGGACGACTTGCAATATACCTTTCAGCTATCTTATCAGAGATGTACTTGATGCCAGTAAGACCAAACCTGATACCTTTGCCCTCAATCTTAAAGTCAATATCTGAATCATTAATGTGAGGAAGCTTAACAGAGATTCCCATGCGCTTTGCCTCAATAAGATATTCTGTTCTTCCGCTCTTGTCCTTCTCATTCTTTAGCAATGCAAACATAAACTCAAGAGGATAGTGATACTTTAACCATGCTGTCCAATATGAGAGTGTTGAGTATGCTACTGCGTGAGACTTATTGAATGAGTACCCTGCGTGAGCCTCAAAGTCATGCCATAGATCTAGCGCATCATTTGGCGAAAGATATTGCGAAGCACCCTTAACAAATTGATCCTTGAAGACATCAAACTCTTTAGCATCTTTTTTCTTTCCAATGATCTTTCTAACTTTATCTGCTTCCGACATGGACATACCGCCAAGCTGTACGCATGCTTGCATAACTTGTTCCTGGTAAAGAATACAGCCATAAGTTTCCTCCGTAAATGATTTCATAACTTGGTGCTTGTAATCAATGTTTTCACGACCATGCTTACGAGCAATATATGATTTACCAATAGTATTCATAGCACCAGGACGAACTAGAGCATTAGATGCTGCAAGCTCAGCAAGGTTCTTTACACGCATCTTAACTAGAAGGTTTGTGTATGGTGCTGCTTCACACTGGAACACGCCTTTTGTATATCCATCTGATAGCATGTTATAAACATTAGCATCATCCATATCAATCTTTAATAGATCAATCTTAGTTCCTTCACGCTCTTTGATAATATCAAGGCAGTCCTTGAGAACGCTCAAAGTCTTAAGGCCAAGAGCATCAATCTTAATCAAACCAATATTTTCAGCCTCACCCATATCAACTGCTACTACTGGAATTCTTTCATCTTGTCCAGTAACAGATCTTGTTTCTAGTGGAGCATACCTAAAGATTGGGTCTTTACTTGTTACAACTCCTGCTGCGTGAATTCCAGTACCACGAATTCTGCCACGAAGCTGCTCCCCATATCTTTCTACCTCTGGATACTTTTCTCTAAACCAGTATGTGTTCTTTGAATTACAGAAGTCATCCCATGTGTCAACTACCTTGAGGACTTTGTTAACATCTGGCAAGGGAATGTTTAGACATCTTGCAACATCTCGTACGACACCCTTATCTTTAAATTGTAAGAAAGTAGCAATTGATGCAACGTGTCTATATTGTCTAACTAAATAATCTTTTACTTCATCACGACGAGTATCTTGAATATCTGAATCAATATCAGGAAAGTCGTTACGGTCTGGGTTAATAAATCGGAAGAACAATAGTCCATGCTTGATTGGATCAATGTCTGTAATGCCAAGTGCATAACACAACAATGAACCAGCTGCAGAACCACGTCCTGGACCAACCATAATGCCTTCACTCTTTGCCCAGTTAAGCATGTTGCGAACGACAAGGAAGTATGGACCAAAGTTCTTTTGACCAATGATATCTAGTTCTTCATCTAGTCTTGTAAGATATTCTTCATTCTTATCTAACTTACGTTCAGCTAAACCCTCAAGAGCAAGCTTCTTAAGCTCATCCATTGGCTTCTTATACTGTACTGGAAGAAGATCTAAATGCTCTTTAATATCGTAATCTTCTACTTTATCAGCAATCTCATTAGTTGATACAAACATATCTTCACGATCAATGCCTTGTTTTTGCATAGCATCTTTCATCTCTTCGTATGATAGAAGATGAATATCAAACTTATTAAAACTCATCATGCGATCTGCGCCATATAAATAGTCAAGACGATCCATAAAAGAATCGTGCTTTTTTGACTTATCGTATGTTACATCTTTTTGTAACTTAGCATGAGTGTTAAGAAGAAGCATGAGCTCCTGAACTTCTTTTTGACTTGTATCAGAGTGATGGCAGTCTGGCGTTACAACAATCTTAACCTTTGCTGCATCTGCTAATTCAATAATTCCTTTATTAACTTCTGGTGGGTTGTGTGGCATTACCTCAATGTAGTAATCATCACCAAACTCTTTTTTAAACCACTGTATGTGTTTTTTTGCTGTTGCAAACTCACCTAGTTCAACAGCCTTTGCTATCCAGCCACTGAGACATGCAGAGGTAACAATGATACCTTCTTTATACTTTGCTAATGTTTCAAAATCAAAACGTGGCTTACTAAAGAAACCATCTGTCCAAGCAATCTCATTAATCTTATTTAGGTTTTCAAGACCAACTTGGTTCTTAGCGAGAAGGACTATATGATGATAGTTTTGGTCAAGAGGGTCAAGGCGATCTGCCTTTGCTCTCTTATCTGCCATACTTGTCGTCATATAGCCTTCTACACCAAGTATTGGCTTAATTCCATTTGCTTTTGCAATACGGTGCAGTTCCCTATGCCCAGATAAAGTACCGTGGTCAGTAATGGCAATCGCTGTCATTCCTAACTCAACTGCACGGTTCACGTATTCTTCTGGAGTAGCAACACCATCCATTAAGGAGTAGTGTGTATGGACATGTAAGCCAACGTAATTCATCTAATTACCAGTCAATATTTGCTGATGATGAAGATGAAGGAGTATCAAAGCCTAGATAAAAGGCTTCTTGTTCCGCATAAGGAACCTTGTTGAGAGCCTTCTCCAATGGATAAGGTTCAACTCCTGACCAATCAAATGGTGCAGAATCTGGAGAACTTGGGATAAGTGTATAGCTTGTTTCAGTACCCTGACCGTTACGCTTTACCTTCCAAGTAAGATTTGAGATGCTACCTGTTTCAAGTGCATATTCACGAATAGTATTAAATGCTGATTGCTTGCTTACTCCCATGTTCCAAATTGCAACATATGGAGCTTCAATGCCATCATCTACAAGAACGTTGCAGTAGAAACGAAGACGTGCACGCCATCCAGCCTTTGGATCCTTGCGGTGCATTTCTTCTGCCCAGTCACGTCCCTCTGATTCCATTGTGTCTACAGCCTTACGCTTGTAGTCCTTTGGGTTTGTGTGCTCTGAAACAACTAGAGCCAATCCACGATCTACGTTATAGTTTGCTGAATCTTCATCAAGTTCTTCAATAAAGCGAATCTTTACTGCTTGACCATCTGCGATCTTAAACCAACGAACCTTTGCACCTGTGCCTTCAAACTTTGGCTTATCTACTAATGCGTTAATGTTTTTTAATCCTTTTACAATTGCCATTTTTTATTTCTCCTTGTTTATTGTTTTTCTATTTTAGCATAGACATGATTGAATTGTCAAACTGGAACTCCAGCTTTTTAATTTCATCATCGTCCATGTCTCCTATGTCTTTATATTTTTTGTCTAAACTAATAACAGTTACAAGATGACCCAGCTTTTCAACTAGCTTATCTTTCATAATGCTACCAGCTTCATCATTGTCTGCAATAAGTACAACATTATTGAAGTACTTCTCTAATAGTCTGATCTGAGATACAGACACATTAGCACCCAGCGTTGCAACTGCTGGAAAACCTACTTGGTCTAAGCGGATAGCATCAAATGATGACTCCACTACATAAACTATACTAGAACTCTTTACTCTGTGCAAATTAAACATAACTTTACTTTTTGGAAGACCTAAAGTGTTCTTAAAATCTTTTCCCTCAATAGTTCTAGCAACAAATCCAAGACACATTCCATCAGGAGAGTGTATAGGAATTGTTACAGATCCCTGCTTTTCTGAGTATCCTAGATCAAACTTAATAACTGAATCTTTACTGATCCTGCGACCATTAAAATAATTCATAGCCCTTGGTGTGTCAAGTGCTTGCTTGTTTAGTCTTTTAATGAGAAGCTCATCATACTGAACAAAATCAGGTGCTGCATATAATGCTTTGTCTACTATGTTTTGTATATCAGACTGCTGCTCTTTGCCTTTAATATATCGTACCGCTTCAAAATACGATCTATTAGAAGTAAACATAATCAGCTCAACAAGATTCTTTGTTACCTGACACCCAAAGCAGAAGAATAAGCCACTATCTTTTGCTACTTCTCCAGCAGGCGTTCTTGTATTGTTATGATATGGACAATAGATTATAAAGTCGTTACCAAACTCAGCTTCAATATCTAAACCTGCACCATTAAGAACACGACGAATTTGTTCTTCTGTATAAATATCTTTACTTGCCATCTTCAAAATCCTTGTAACGATAGTAACCCTTATCAAAGTCACATTGAACTAAGAAGTCTCCCATAAAACCATTACGGTTCTTTCTAAAGGCACATTCAATAATATCGCTATTACTAGCACGACCTAGAGCCATTACCCAGTCAGCATCATAAGCAATCTGTCTTGACCACGCTGTTTGTGCAAGTGTAGGTACTGTAGACATATCCTTGACATCATCAGGTGTAGCAGATGAGATAGCAATAATAGGTACTTCTTCACTAATAGCCATTAGTTTAAGTTCACGAGAAAGATTTTTCATCTTTACCGTTTCATTGTCAGCCTTCTGATTTGGACTCATCAACTGAAGGTAGTCAACTACAACAAAGTCTGGCTTGTACTGATCTAACTTACCACGAATTACTGAAGGTGTTACTTCTCCACCAGAGTCGTTTGAAATAATATGAAATGGTGGGCGACCATCAAGTTTGTCTGTATGCCACTTCTTCATCATGTCAAGTTCAACATCGCCATTTGATAACTTGCGATGTGACCAAAGGCCTTCACCCATAATTGTAAATACACGGTTACGAACTTCTGTCTCACTCATCTCAAGAGAGATTATAAGGGGTGTCTTACCTTGTTTCCAGGCCTGTACAGCAAAGTAGAGAGCCATCCAAGACTTTCCAATACCAGGATATGCTAGAAAGACTCCTAGCTGTCCTGGCATGATTCCAGAAGGCAGATAGTTGTCAAAGCCTGGCAAACCTGTTTTAATTCCACGCTGTCCAAGAGCTTGTTGCTCCTTAACATTCTCAAAGTATGCAATCGCAGAGTCAAGGTCTGTTGCATCAATATCACGAATAGAAGATGTATTTTTCTTAAGTGTAGAAGTTTTGGTAATTAGATCTTCAAGTGCTTGAACTCCTTGGCCACCCTGAACTTCAGTTGCTGCAGAGCGTAATATATCCTTTAAGCTATCGTTCAAATATTCAGTCTGAAGCTCTTCAAGGTGATGCTTTGTTGCTCCAACATCCTTTAGTATTTCAAAGTCTCTAAATTTTTCTACTACTAAAGATGACGGTGGAACTGTGCCATTATTCTCAGCATACAAACGAATAAAGTTCCATACATCGTTGTGAGTTCTTAACAGTGTCTCTACATTAGCCTGTAGCAGTACATGAAGTTGCTTATCTTGTAATACCGCTGAAATTACCTTAGCTTCTGTATTATTCACTTAGCCACTCCTTTGCTTTAGCCCTGCGCTGTTGTCTTTCTTTTATATCTTGCTCTACATCTAGTTTACCATTAAGAATTTTTTCTGCATTATAAGCAAAATAGTTCCAGCTTGCTTCTTGTGCAACAGAAAAGTAATAATCTAATAAGTCATAACATTGAGACATACCATAAGATTCAATGAGTCCATCTGCTGCCCACTGCTCTACGTTTAAATTTAGAGATGGCTTTTGCTGGTACTTTGCTGTATGCAATTTTGAGTATCTACTCAGCAAAGCCATACGGTCTTTGCGTTCAGCCATTACTCTGAGATTTCAGACTTTGCTTCTTGAATCTTTTCAGTTAGCTTATCTTCAACAAACTTGTATACACGCTCAAATGCATCGTTTACAGTTTCTCCATCACGTCTGCTATCTACAATTCCTAGATCAAGTCTAAGTGACTGAAAGTTACCTAGATTAAGCGTATATCCTAGTGTTACATTTACCTTTGTTGATTCGTTTTCCATTACCCCACCCATTTCTAAATTATATAGATTCATTCCAAACTGGAATAAATCGTCCATCTTCTGTTCTCGTATATGTAAGTATACCGTCTCCCATTCGCCGTGTCAACTCTTGGCTTGTGGGAGTCATGTTGTTTGTTATTAATTTGTCTTTTCTTGGTTGTCCAATATGTATACTTGCAAGTATAGCACGTATCTCTCTGACATGTGATTCTGAATAATAAGCTCTTACCTTAAAAGATCTTTCACCATTAAGTGATGCACCTACTGGAGGAGGAATGACTCCTCGTTTAATTAAACTTGGTATATATTTTCTGTGCCTATTGACAAGCTGAGCTGTTTCTGCTACACTATATGCTCGTTCACGATTCTTTTTAAAATCAGACAGCAAGCATGTTTCTAAACGATCTTTAGTTATATTATAAAACGTAACCATTCCAGTGGAACGAGAGCTATGGTATACCTTTACAAGGTCCCCATTAATAAACCATACTTTAACTTTTCCCTTAATTACAGGTTCGTTATTGTATGCTTGGCTCTGGATTTTTCCTTTTGCAGTATCCATTGTCCCTCTTTTGTTGCTGAAGGTGGATGATAGAATTTTCTATTACCACAGGTAACGCATGACGTTTCTAAATGTTCAGAAGTTGTATATTGTCTGTCAACAAAGACACGACCTTTGCATCTAATACATGTTAACATTATTATCCTTTACTTGGTCGTTTTTTCTTTTAGTTCAGACTCATACTCTTTCTTTGCCTCTTCTTTTTCTTCTTGTTCTTGAGAGTACTGAGTTATTTCAGCTCTTAGTACTGCAATTTGTGTCTCATAGTTTGAGACTAGTTCACCAATACGTTGTTGCAGCGCAACAATAACAAGCTGTGCTTTGTTATCCATTTTACCCCTTTAAATTTATTATGATAATGATGCAAGTTCAGCAGCTAAAGCAGCTTGCTGAGATGCTATTGAGTCTATCTCTGCCTGTAGATTCTCAACAGATTCTTCTTTAGGAGATGTTGCAGATGTAATCTCAATCATGCTAATCTCTAGGTTATATCTATTGTATTCTAGATTCTTTAAATGTTGCTCTATAATAGATATTTTTTCTTCATTGGTTAGTGTGTATACCATTTTTTCTCCCTATTGAATAGTATATATCTAGTATACCATACCAATATATTTTAGTTTACACCTGGGAGTGTAAAGTATGGGAAGTATGGAGTAGCATTAAAGTATGGAGGGAAGAATGGGAAGTACGGAGGGAAGAAAGGAGGGAAGAATGGATTAGCACCAAAGAATGGAGGGAAGAACGGTGGGAAGAACGGTGGGAAGAATGGGAAGAAAGGAGGGAAGAACGGCGGGAAGAATGGGGGGAAGAATGGGCTAGCACTAGCTTGCCACCATGCAGAGAATGTCTTGTTTCCAGTAATTGTCCAAGTTCCACCTGGATTGATTTGATTGATCCAGCTTCCTGCTGTGGCTCCATCTCTCCAGTACAAGAATGTGTAGCCTGCTCTTGTAGGTGTAGGGGCTGTTACTACTGTTCCAGATACACCGCTGCTTGATGTAGGACTTACAGTACCACCATTTCCACTCCAAGTAATTGTATATACTGTTGCAAAGTATGGAGGGAAGAACGGTGGGAAGAAAGGAGGGAAGAAAGGTGGGAAGAACGGAAAGAATGGAGGGAAAAATGGTGGGAAGAATGGAGGAAAGAATGGTGGAAAGAATGGTGGGAAGAATGGTGCTGCATTATTGAAAGATGTTATTGTTCCAGACTCTACTTGGCTAGATGTTCCGTAAGCATTTGTTGCTGTTGCACGAGCAATAAAAATATATGGTGGTGGTGCAGCATCTGTGGCGGAAACTAGGTATGAAACAGTATTGGAGCTTGTAGGGCTATTTGTTGCTTTAAGAATTGGATAATTTACTCCATCAACACCTGCATGAATTCTGACACTATATGTTGTAGGAGAACCTGACCAACCGCTAGTAGTTGCTGTTATATATGTTCCAGCCTCTCCTGTTCCAGATAATGAAACAGAACCACCACTAGGAGGAGATGTATCTAATGTCCAGATAGCGTACATTGTAATTCCATCAAATGGAATTGTAAAAGAGCCACCAGCATTGACTGTGTATTGCAAATCTCCTGCTGATGGGTATCTCCAGTTAGAAAAAATATAGCCAGATCGTGTTGGTGTTGGTGCGGTAACAACCCATGGGCTTGATGCTGTATTTGATGCTGGAGATACAGAACCACCATTTGCATTCCAGTTAACAGTTCTATTTACAATTGGAGCTGAAACTGTAACAGAGCTTGCAGCAACAGCAGTAGATCCTCCATCATTTGTTGCAGTTACAACACATCGTAGTGAAGACCCATACAATGAAACATAGTCAGATGGTGGAGAGTAGCTTGAGCTTGTAGCTGAACCAATAGCAGACCATCCAAGTCCTCCATTATTATATTGCCATTGATAGCTATACCCTGTAGGTGAGCCATTCCATGAACCATCACTGACTGAAAACGTTGTTGTTCCAGCTGTGCCACTGGATGGGCTAATTGATGGTGCAACAGTATTTACTGGTGCTGATATAGCTGTCCATCTTGCATACATATCAATGCCATCATATGGTAGTGTAAATGATGATCCTGCAGATATTGGACCATATTCATAGGTACCAGATATTGAGCTGTACCATCCATTAAAAGTATAACCAGACCTTGTTGGTGTTGGTGCAGTAACAACAAAAGGAGAACTCACTGATGCAGACGTTGGAGATACTGAGCCACCATTGGCAACCCAATACACAGTTCGTGTTGCTGAAGTTACTGTTACATCGTTTGAGTTAGCAGAAACACTTCCACCTGTATTGGTTGCAGTTACAGTACATCTTAGAGTGCTACCATATAGACCTACATATCCTGATGGTGGTGTATATGTACTTTCATTGTTTGTTCCAGGTGCTGCTGGGTATGTTGTTGAGTTTTCTCTGTATCTCCATAAATATGTATAGGTTGGTGTTACAAGACTTGTCCACGTTCCAGTTGTTACTGAAAAGGTTGACCCTTCAGACCCACTAGATGGACTTGCTACTGGAGCTGCTGTATTTACTGGAGCAGACACAACTGTCCATATTGCAGTAAATGTTATTGGAGCAGTTGGAGTAAATGTTCCACCATCATTAACTGTATATATTAAGTCTCCTGCAGAAGGGTATCTCCAGTTAGAAAATATATAGCCTTGTTTTGTTCCAGGACTTGGTGCTGTATGTGCTGATCCAGTTGGTTCAGTTGTTGTACCTCCACCAGTACCGCCATTTGCATTCCATGTTATTGTTATTGTTGGTGAAAGAACGGTAACAGTATTTGATGGCTCTGGATCAGAGTCAACACCGTTATATGCTATAACTTCACACATTAGACTGTCACCATATAGAGTTACATAATCTGATGCTGGTGAATACGTTGAGCTAGTTGCACCTGAAATTGACAGCCAGGTTGTTTCATCAAGGTATTTCCATTGATACTTGTAGGATATTGCAGGTGGTGATCCAGACCAACTTCCGTTTGTTGTAGAGAATTCCTGAGAGCCTGCTATTCCACTTGTTGGAGTAACTGCTGGTGCAATAGTATTAACTAGTTTTTGAATGGGTGTCCAAATAGCATACATTGTAATGTCATCATATGGAACAGTAAATGATTCTCCAGCATTGACCGTATACAATAGATCACCTGCTGCAGGATTTCTCCAATTTGAAAACACATACCCATCTCTTGTTGGAAGTGGAGCAGATGTTACTAAATATGGATAAGAAACAGTTTCTTCTGTTGGTGTTACACTACCACCCATTGCATTCCAATTAATCTTTCTTGTTGAAGAAGTAACAGTGACTGTGTTAGAGTCTGCTGCATCACTTGAAACTCCATTAGATGCAGTTACGCTACACTTTAAGTTATTGACATCATAGTCTGTTGTTGGATAGTCTTCAGGTGGTAGATACGTAGCCTGATTATTAATTCCTGGGGCAGCTAGCCATTCAGTTGATGTTTCTTTATACTTCCATAGATACTGATAGGTTGTTGGTGCATAGTCCCATGTACCGTTTGTTGTAGTAAATGTATCAATTGTGGCAATTCCAGTTGATGGTGTAACTACTGGCAAAGTTTTATTTTTTGGTTTAATTCTAATCTCAATAGTATTGCTATACTCAATAGTTTCTTCTGAACTTACAGTGTTAACTGCTTTTACAACAAATCTATACCACATTGATTTTTTAGTTACATCAAAATCAGCATCTAAAGTTAAGTATGTTTTAGTATTTGATGTACCTTCAGCTGGGTTCGTAATCGTTGCATATGTTCCTATATCAGACCAATCATTATCATCTTCAGAATCAAATGTTGCTTTTTGAAATTTATATGTAAATACATCTCCTGAATCCCAATGATAATTAGTTCCAGTGAGTGTCTCTGGATGAACAGTTCCTACTGCAAATATCTCAAGTGGGAAATCTATTTGTGGTCCAGGCTTGCCAAACCATATTCTCCAAGAACCAAAACTATCTTTTATGTATGCTTTAGAAACATTGCGCCAGACACCAAGGCTATCCTTAAGTTTAATTAAGGATAAATTTCTCCAAGATCCGCCACTGTCTTTTATTTTTCCTGGCATACTTATCCTACGTATACACTAATAAGACAGAGCCCTTAGTTGCAGATGGAAATACAGAACTATTATATTGTGTAGATACAATGGTATACATATTTCTTAAACCACCAGAACGATAGTCTTGTGATGAGCCAGAATAGCTTCCAGATATTTCTGCATTCTTAGCCACCTCCACTTGTCTTCCTTCTTGTCCTAAATATATTCTACCATACCCATCTACTGTGTCTGTTTTTAATAATGACTGGCTTAGAACATCATCCCATATAGTGAAATCTGTACCTGATGTACTCTTGATTGAATAGTTTCCTACCTTAATATTTCCACTACCTACAGAGATTGTTCCAGTTGATACATTGATTGTTCCACCACTAGCTAAATCAATCTTTGCAGTACCCGTTGCAGTCAGGGTGGCCAATGAAGGGTTATCAGTTGTAACAATTGACCAACCATGTGTTAAAGTATTGTTATCATCAAATATACCAAATCCTCCAGCTAGGGCCCTTACGGTTCCCCTTAATGTGGCATTGTTTGCATATAGATCACCCTTTGTTGTTACAGAAAAGGGAGCAGTAGATGGATCTGCAATATTACCTGCTGATATAGCATAGCCAGTATCGTTAGTTGCTCTTAAGACAATACCCTTGGTTGATAGAGATGACTTTGATCTTAATGTGATTGACTGGTCTGCTGAGTCTATTGTTACATAGTTTGCCTTAATAGATCCATCAGTTATTACAAAACCTGTTGATTCTGTAGAGCCAAACAAAACCTTTTTACTCCAAAGAGTAATTCCAGATACGGTTTCTGTATTTCCAGTTACTGCATCTGTAATAGAAACAGAAAGTGGGGATGTATAAATTTTAGTAGTTGGCTGACTAGATGCATTTAATGCCTGTAGTCCCATTGAGCCTATTTGTACATTGGGTCCTACGTTAACTCCACCTGTACCTGCAATTAAGTAGCCATTTCTAATATTAACATTGGCATCAAAGTATGACTGACCATCAACCTCAATAGTTCCTTTTATTATTGCAGACTGTGCTGTTAATGCTCCTGCTTGTGTTACTATGAAGCTTGATCCGCCAGCACGAATTAAATCTCCACCAGTGCCGTCGCCATTTATAGTTATCTTGCTAGCAACTACTTCACCAGTTGGCTTTACAGAAAACTTTGCAAGACCATCAGAGTTTAAAGATGATTCTGCTCCTGCCCAAAAAGCATAGGTTTGGTTGGCAGACATTCCAGTATAATCTTTAACTGCTCCTGACGCATAAAGTGTATTCTCAAGACCATTTGGAGATATTGTCCAGTTACCAATTACTGCTCTCTTTGTAAAGAAGGTTGGTTGATCTAATGCTGCACTATTGATTATCTGTGTAGTCCAGTCACCGCCTGCATCATATGCAAAAAGTCCTGCACTATTAAAAAATACTTGTGGATAAACTGTATGATCTCCAGCACCAGAGAATATGGTTCCGTCTGTTGCTATTTTGATTGGGAATTCAATAAGAGATTCTAGCCCAATATCTATTGGTGCGACTTCTACTCCAGATGTTTGACCAGAAACTTCCATGCTGTAATGAGAATAATTATCGTATTGATCGTAGTAGCGAACTATTACATATCTTGTATCATTATCTGGTGTTGGTATACTTGCAGGGCTAATTCCAGAATAAACAACATTGTCATCGTTTGTTGGAATAACAGTCCAAGCTGTTGATTTTTCATATACTTCTAACCTAGTAGCTCCTGCTGGCATATCAAAGTCAACAATGTATCCACTAGCAGCAGGGGTTACTCTAAAAACTCCAGTTGGATTATTGACATTGGGAGTTCCTAATGTTGGATATATGCTTGCTAATGGGTTGGATCTTTCTATTGGTCCAGCAACAATTACAGCACCAGTTGTTTCAATACCCTGTGCAGAGACAGACGTTATGTACCCTTTGAACTTTGAATAATATGTTCCAAATTGACCGTACAGATCTAATGATAAAATTTTAAACGATGTCTCTGGAGGCACTATTACATGATAAAAGTGTGCATACAAAGATGTGCTTTCTACACCATTAACATAAGGAACAAGCTTTATCTTGACTGTTGTTCCAGCATTTGTGGATGGCTGTGTAAATGAAACAGATATGTCATTTCCTGACCAAGCAATACTTGCAGCAGTAAACTGAGTTGGTGGATCTGTATTTGTTGGCATAAATGGCAAAGGGGTGATGTCTTTAATGTCTGAATAAATTGAAGGTTCACCATATTCTTTAACATATTTTACTCTTACCCAACGGTGCAAACCATCTGGTGTGTAAACAACGACACTTGTACCACTGCTTATTGGAGCAGCTTGCTGCCATCCCTCTGTTAGGCTTACGTTAGCTTTTACAGTTTCTGTCGTTATTTTTTCTTCAACAATTGCACCTAGGTAGTTTCCTTTACTAACAGCTAAGGCTATGTTTGCTGGATCAAAAGTAACAAGATAATAGTCAATTCCTGCAGAAAGAGTAAACTCTGGTTGAGGCAAATCTGATTCAAACTCAGGCATTGTTGCTTCTACATAATCACACTTATTTAATATATCTGCGGTTGCAACAGAAACCTTAGTTATGTTAGATATGATTGTACTTATATCTAAGCTTTGATCTATATCTTTTGCTGATAAAAAAAGTGTTTGTGAAGATGAGGCATAGTTTAAAAATGTTGATCCAGGGTATCCAAATCCAGCTTTTAGGTCTGACCACTCTTCTGTTCCAGAATCATAAACCTTTACCAAGAATCTATCTATATAGTAATTAGCTTTATCTGTTGTATCAAAAGTAAATGTTAGTGTGATTCCACCATTTGGTCCCCAAGATCCAACAAGATTTGTTACTGGAAGTGGACACTCCCCTGGTTTAGGAACTCCTGGCACCTTTGGAGTCTTTTTTGTTTTCTTATTTAAGTCTTCTCCACTATAACCACCAGTCAAGTTTAGTCCGCCTGATATCAATGGTTTGCCATCTAATCCAATGATATTGATTTCTGATCCTTGACGTGACAGTGTTTGATTAATTTGATCCCATGCTAGACGTGGGTCATCTACGTCAATAGATATTGTTGGATTTTTTGCAACAGACTTATTACTTTTATATTGTGATGTCAATTTATCACCAAATTATTTTGGACCTGTTGCAACCCAGTTAAGATAAAAATATCCAGTCAGAGGGTCTGGTGGATCAACTTGGTCTGGCTCACTGATTGCTCTAGTAACTCTAAAGCTAAACTTACTATCTGTTACTGCAAAAATATTAAAGATAACATTATGGTTTGTATCTTCAAGTGCAGACATGCTTGCGTGACCAAACTGAATTGTAGCAGTTACAATTGGTTTTGCGCTAAATGCAGTATTACCATTTACTGGAAACTCTATGTCACCATAAAAAATTTGATCATCTGTAGATGTAAAACTAGACATGGCGTTTGTGTCTAACTTTGTTCTACCATATAGAATTTTTTGTGAGCCTGGATCAAATTCATGAACAAAGTTATTTGCACCATTCCAGTCAACGGCTTCTGGAGATTCTCCACCAAGATTATTTGTAATTGAGCTGATACTGTCGCTATGCTGGTTGACAACATTAATAACTTGGTGCCAGGCAGCAAGGTCAATTACATTTGGATCTGATATTTTTACATATGGCATTGTATTCTCCTCTGCTGTTAATTATACCATAGCAGGGTGCTTTGATATTAATATACCCTGCTGAGTCCAAGGGTAGTGCTTAGACCCTGACTAAAGCTATGAGACACTGATGTAACTACGTACTTTTGATCAACTATGCCATTTAAGTTATATGTAAGCTTAATCACATCGCCAATCTGTATAAGCGGATTTCCAAAGATATTTAAAGATAGGTTTGTAGAAAAACCATCAATTCCCATTTCAACTATTTTTAACATTTTGTTAGCTGCTGACTTTGATTGTATCCATTCTGAGTCAAGCTGAATAACTTCAGCAAGATTTGATTGGTCTATAATAGTTTCTAAAATCTCAGGAGCTGATGGAGCAACAATCTCATGTGTCCAAAGGTTAAGGTTTATAGTCACTCTAACAATATCGTCTGACTCCTTAGTCAAAAATACCATATGTGGCGAGTTATTGGCAATAGCCATTCTTGCTCTAAATCCTGTATTCAGTGGTGTTGAGTATGCTAATGAGTGCTCTGTTACCAACTTCTTTTGTTTATTGTTTTGGTCTTGCTTTGTGTCCCCTGGGAAATACGACATCATATACTGAATAGGCAATACATCTACAGATACAGCTGCTGGTGTTTCGTACTGTACATCATAATAATTGATACCAGATATAGTTGGTGTTGTCTGCATCAAGTATGTTAAAGAGTTTGATGCTAAAGGTTGTTTCTGCACTAGCCCATTTAAAAACTCTCTATCCTGATAGAAATAGTTTACACTTCTTTCAAATAAAGGCTTTTCTGTAGCATGTATTTCTCTTAGATTAGAATTGACAACCATGGGTGCTGGCGTTGGATAAACTATCTCAGATTCCATTCTTGGTATCTCAACTGGTGCTACTGATGTATAGAATCCAAAACTATTGGATGCGCCAAACATATCTGGGACAACTGGCTTTTGTTTAGCACCAGTAGTTGTATTTACACCTGCTGCTGTCCAAATATCAACTTCATATCCAAGAGCTGGATCATACGTTGTGCCAGGGACTTGCCATCCAATAATTTCTGCATTATTTAAATAAACATAAACAGCTGCTTTAGTATCATTTGTTGTTGCATTTTCTCCATCTGATCCATCAGTTGAGTTCACAACTACTTTAAGATTAAATGCCTTATCTGCTACATGAGAATATACAGCATCTGCGCCTGTACCAGTTTTCTTGAGTATCTTAGCGAAGTTGTTAATAATATTATTACATTCTCCAGTTACATCTGTCCAAGCGTATACCGTTGATGTATCATATATAACTAAAAGATATTTATATTGTGGAGGCTCGTAGAAAGCTTCAGTTTTTGGGTTTATTTTACTATACTTAACTAGCTCTACAAATAGTGGAGTAGTTGATTCTGTGTCGCTCTGATTAATAAATAATCCTGCTGCTACAACGTATTGGTCTAGCAAGTCAAATTTAACAGAATATGTTTTATACTCTCTGTCAGTCTCTGCTTCTGGCTTTACGGCAGTCTTGTCTGTACCTGAAGCTCTAAGGCCAAGCTTTGTTACATTTGGAAGCACTGCATCTTGATCAGTATTATTAGTTAAGAATACATCTGATATTCCGCTTGTATTATCAGAAAATACAAAGCTTGAGTTTATTTTCTTTTCTGCTAGCCCCTTGCTTTCTAGAGTAGTTACTCTTGCATGCTCTGATGGAACTGTGCCAAACATACCACGCTGAACATTTGTAATTTTTCCAGTAGGTGTAATCTTAATATCATAGCTTTGAGCTGTTGAACCATCAGAAGTTTTCAGACCAATTGAATACTCTTTAATATATCTATTAATTTCTGAGGATAGTTCAAGGTTGTTTTTAATAGATACAGTTACTGGATTGCCACCAGATGCTGTTGATATTGTGTATTGTTTATATTCAAATGAAACAATTTCTTGTTCTATTGCAACATAGCCGTTAGTGTCCATATTGAATGTATGAAAGATATCAAGCAAGTCATTGCTGTTAATGCTCATTATGTTTGATTCTTCAGACATATCTTCATCTAGGTAGTTAAATCCAACTGAGTCAATGGTTTGCTGTTGCCACACTACGTCATTTGATGTTGTATAAATAAATGCTGGAGATTTTTTAATTTCAGGGTTAGTGGCATTTTGAAGTGCTGGCGATTGCTTTACTTTTGGTGTTTGATACCTTAATGAAATCTTTCCTGGCTTTTGACTATTTGAAACAGACAAACCACCCTCTTTAATGTCTGATTGGTCAATATCTAATACTGTAGATGTTTCTGTTAGTATTTTATGAAGGCTAAGGAATTTCATAATTCCATACTCATCAATATATGCACCAATCTGGTATGCAACAAATATCTTATTCAGTGCATCAATAATAGTTGAATCCTTAGAATTACAATAGTAGTAGGCTAAATCAAGAGGCTGTGTTTTATTATTACATATTTGATATAGAGAGTCATAGTCATAGTCAGTAAATCCAGCTAGGTCTAGTATGTTGGTAATAATTTCAAATACCGTTTTTAAATTAGCAACATAGTCTGGAACTGGTCGTGATTGCAAGTATCTTGACACATCAAATGCCTGTACTGTTACATCCTGAATATCATTTTCTTCCCAGGAGTCTGCATAGAACACACCGCCTGGTATATATGTGTTGAGATTGCTAGTTGGAGCTGAAGCAGACACAACATGATCAATTAAATTAAAGTGAACATAAAACTTAACATTTTTTTTCATTATACTAGACAATACTGTAAGAGAGCTACTACTTTGACTAGAAAATATTGGAACAATTGACGAACCGTTGACAGCTGGTATACCTGACAAAACAATTCTTGCATCATTAGAGTTAATTGATGAAATAGGAAGCGATGTATTGCCAGCATCTAATGACTTGCTAATACTTACATCTTGAACAAAATCAGATAGGTCAATCTCAAGTCTTGGAGAAACCTCTATCAGCTGCATTCTATTTAGATCGTTGGTTACTGAATCTCCAGAGTAAGAAGCAAAAGCAGAATTAACTGATTTTGAAATTTGTGTTACTCTAACTTTATTTAACGTAGTTGTTTGAGTAAGAGCACCAACTGAGTTAAACTTTGGCATATCTGTCCACTTTGTTGTTGTCCATGAGCCATTGTTATAGTACAAAACCAGCATTCCATTTGAATCAGGTGTTAGAGAGGTGCTTGCATTAACAGTAATAATTGAACCATTTATGTATAAATTAATAGTTGGCACAGTCATCAAAGTGTTAAACTTAAGAACTATCTTATTTGTTGTTATATCTTTTTCATATATGGCTGTGATACTTTTTGATGAATCATCAGAAACAAAGTATTGGTATGGTGAAATATCTGTTGGTAGTGCATTTTTTAATACAGCAACTGGTGGTGATGACAAGAAGAATGATGGGTTTTGAATAATAGGGCTAATTGGCATATACTTATTGCCATAGAACCCACCACTTAAAGTTTCTGAGTTCAGCACCTTTGATGCTATTCTTCTATATGCTGATCCAAAAGAACACTTAATATCTCCAGATGCCACATACGACTCTCCTGGTCTAAAATATGTAAAGACGCTATCTGTTGGCCAAAGAGATCCGTACTTGTAGTCAAAGAATGTTGTCTCGTATACTTCTGGTACAGTGTACATAACAGTTGCATCATTGTCTGTTTCAGCAAATGAGTTAGCAACAATCTTGAATATAAACGATGAGAATGTATCTGATGTTTTTGAGGCTCCAACGTATGTTACAACTTTTGTCCAGCCTAGGGAGCTTGCCTCTACCTGCTGTGATCCAAACTGAGAATCTGATCCCTTTCCAGACGCATTGATCATGACTGGAACTGGACTATCTGTTTTTATATATGTGATAACTTTGTATGCCGTTGAAGATAGACCAGAAAACGTATACCCTACTGAACCAGATCCGTCTGACATTGTAAAACTTTTTGTTACAAAGTTTCCTGGTTTGCCACTAACAACATCGTCAACTGTTCCAGATGTTAGTGTGCCAGAAATCTTTGTACCTGACCCAGCTGTAGTGATATATGGCTGATTAAATAAGTTATGATTCCATTCAGCTGAAACTACTGGTATTAATGTTATTGAGTCTGAGTTTTCAAAAATAGATGAGTTTACACTACTGAGCATTATATCTCCGTAAACTCAATACTCATATCAACATAGTCTGAAAGTCTTGTTCTGTTAATAATTGTTTTAGAAAAATTAGTCATGTAAACATTATAAATCTTAAAGCCTGTTTGTGCGGTAGCAAATGTTCCAGATGGGAGTGAGCCAAATGATGGATCTGGATCAAGCTCTGATGATACAACCTTTAGATAAATAGGTAATCCAGCATTTGACTTATAGAAGGACTCAAGCCAAGCAGCACTAAAAAATCCATCAACAGCCTCAGACTGTTTTGATGGAACGTACTTCCATGAAACAGAGATATTATTTTTTTGAGCAACAACATATTTTCTCATTTTACCATTGGCCATGCGTGACTGAGACTCAATAAGCTCTGGAGATATACGAACAGGCTCACGGTTATGATCTGTAAGTTTTTGCCATGTTCCATTAGCACCTGTTAATGAAACTTGAATGCCTGACTCAATTAAATATGCCATTACATATTTATCCTATTGCTCTTATTATTTTTATTAAGCTCAACCTTAAGTCGTCGCATAACTTCATTTGCAACACCTTCTGGGCTTGCATTATTACTTGTTATAGGCATATTGATATTATACACTGTACCGCCAGAATTTGTGCTAATGTCTGCAGTTCCATTATTAACTGCATTCATTGCTGCAACTCCATAATCTCTTACAGATGAGGCCTTGACAACAAACTCTCCATTGGAAACACGAATTGATCCACCACCTGCATAACCAAGTGTTGCTCTAATTGAATCAGAGCGTCCTGTTCCAGGCCCCTTGATAAGGCCTCCGTTAGCCTTCTTAGGTATCTGTGACAGCTCTGACTTGGTTAACTTAGCACCATCTTCAATCTCCTTCTTACGAGCCTTGAGAGCATCAATAGGATCATCCATCTTTGCCAAGGCAAGGTCTCTATTGTATTGAGCTTGAAGATTATTTGATTGCTGACCAAGGGCTGCAGCCTGAATATAATTACCAGTTATCTTGGCATTAATTGCTTGTGATTCAAGGTCTTGCATTTTTTCTTGTAGATCAATCTCTCTTTGAATCTGATCGTTTATTTCTTTTTGTGCATCTCTCTTTGCTTCTAAAGCATCAATTTGCTTTTGTAAAATCTCTAAATACTTTTCTGCAGGAGTCTTGCCAGTTCCCTTACCGCCAGTATCTGGGTCTTGATAAGGTTTTGTTCCATTAAGTCCACCTAGCAACTTTTGTCGTTGAGCTGCTGCATCATTCATCATCTTTTCAACTTGCTTTGTTCCTGAAGCATCAAATAATAGCTGTGCATCAACCTTTTCTTTAATATGAGATGGTAGATTAGCATTATATTTTTTACCAAGAATCTTAGCTGCACCTTCAGGTGTTATATTAAGATTTTTTAAAGCCATCAACTTAATCATGGCATCAACTGATTTTGCTCCAATTTGATCTAACTGGAAGTTTATTGAATCAAACCCAGCCAAAGCATTTGCATCTCCAGTTTCAACTATAGCAGCACGCAGGGCCTGTAATCCAAGCACACCATTAAATGCACTATTTTTAATTCCGTTTAGTCTAGCATTAAACTGTGCTGCATTAAGTGATCCATTTGTAAGTGCACCAGTAAATCTTTTTAGTGAGTCTGCCACCATTCTTTGCTCAGTATTCATCTGGTCATATGTCTTTAGAACAACTCTGCTGTACTTGTCATACTCGTACCAAGATGTGCTGTTTCCTACGATCTCACTGTTTGTTGTATTAAGTGTGCTATTAAGCTTATCAAACATTGCTGTTGTAGCTTCTGTTTCACCACTCAATGACTTCTGTACACTCTTCCATACCTCAGCAAAGTCAGCGGATCTTCCTGATGCCTCTAATAGTGCAGCGACATATTTTTGTGCATCCTCTACTGGCAAACCACCAAGTGATATTGCCTCTGAAACCTTTGATCTGATATTGCCAGAAACAGCTGATACGCTATCTAGGTTCTTTAGATTTTCTACAAATATCTTGGTTGGGTCATCTTCTGGTAGTTTATTAATAGAATCAACGAATGCCTGTACTTCTGGTGTAAGATTTCCAAATGCTGATGTAATTCCCTTAATGCTATATCCAAGACCATTGATCTTAAGGGTTGTATCTATTACCTTACCGCCAAAGAATTCTATGTCTGATGCACTTGTTGTAAATACTGATTTAGTTATTGCAGCATGTTCTTTTTGCTTTGCAATCAGTTTTGTATATCCAGTCGTTACCAAACCAAGTGCAGCTCCTGCTGCCATTCCATATCCACCAAACATCATTCCAAGGTTTGCACCAGTCAGTGCACCTTGTGCCATTCCCTTGCCAGCAAAGTCTGGCATCATGCTTAGGCCCATGTTAGCACCAAGTAGTCCCATGCCACCGCCAAGACCACGCATTCTTCCACCAAGGCCTCTTGCGCCTGACATAAGTCTTTGTGTTCTTGTTTGCTGTGGCTTTGAAACAATTCCTAGTTGTGTTGCACCTACTGGCATTTCAGGTCCAATTGGTACAGGGCCTTGAGCTCTAGATGAAGAACGACGCTTCTTACCGCTTTGTGTTAATTGCTTTTCTTTTGCTTTCTCATATGCAATTGCATCATCTTTTCCATCTTTAGCAGCTAATGGATGTGGGCTATTTCTATCTTGGCTTGCTGGATACATATCTGTAGTTGACTGCTCAACACCCTTTTGATATGCTTGACCATCTTTCTTTCCTCTTGCAAAAATCTTTGCGGCAGATGCAACTGCACCACTTCTTCTAGGATCACTTTGTAGATTAGAGATGTCTTCAGTTCTTGGTCCAAATACGTGACCCATTTGCAATGACTCAGATGACTGCCCTGTCATTCTTGAGAACAGTCTCTTTGCACCAGGACGAATTGCCGTGTATGATCTGTAACCAGTTAGCTTTGATCTAAATGCACCACGACGTGCTCTATTAGGAATTGCTCCTCCAACTTCTCTAGAGTCTGTAGGAATTGTTCCATACTCATCTGGAGCTAGAGCAAAAGTCTTTCTTGCTACATTTCTTTCTGCTTCTGATTTGATTGCATTTACTTGTGTTTCTACTGCCTTGCCAGCTGATGTCCAAGACTTCTGCATTCTATCATTTTCATCTTTTATGTCTTTAAATGTTTCATTATATTCAGCATTTAGCTTAGTTACGAAATCAGTTGTTATCTTTTCATATTCTCTATAAATATCATCAAAGCTACCAGCACTGATCTGTGAAGCTGTTGGAGCAATACCTCTTGCTTCTCCCATTCTTAGTGCAAGAGGAGACAGAACATTGGCAACACCTGTTGTTCCAGATCTTTGTCCCATGTTTTCTGCTGCATCTTGAAGTCTAAGTGCATACTCTGGGTACATAGAAATTTTACCATCAGCGTATCCTGGAATACTATCGTCAATCATTCCATTGATTAAAGAACCGTACTTCTTGCTCATGTCTGTTGGTATTACTGTTTCTCCAGGCATTAGGAATGCTAACTCTGAATCCTTATTTCCTGTACCGCCAACTGTTGCTGGCTTACCCTTTGCTCTCTTTTGAATTGGACCACGAGTAAGTGGAAGTCTTGTTGGCATAAACTGTGACTGAGTTGCAATTGCTCTTGCATATGCTGCAGTTAGTCTATCAACTGATGTAGCCTCTGCTGTAAATGTTTGTGCAAGATTTCTATGAACCTGATCAAGAGATGCTGCTACAGCTGCTGCATTTCTCTGCTCAAGAGTCATGTATCTAACTTCTGTGCCTAGAGTTGCTGATGATTGACCTGTGCGATTAAACAAGGTCTTCATTGCTGTGAAGCCCTTAATTATGTTTGCAAGTCCGTTAGCAAGCAAACCAAATGTCATAAGTAGAACTGGACCAAGCCCTGCGACAATGGCTGTCATTGTTACAATAATCTTCTTTGTGCCATCTCCAAGATTATTAAATCTATCTAAAATCTTTGTTACAAACTCAGCAATTGGTGTTACTGCCTTTAAGAATTCTTCTCCGACTGGAACTAACGCTAGCTTTAAGTTTTCAACAGATGCCTTAAACTTGTTCATGGCAGACTCTGAAGTCATACCTAATTCTTTTTCAGATAGAGAGGCAAGTTCTTGAACAGATGCACCAGCAAGATTTAGAACACGAGATGCCTGAGTTCCCTCTTTAGTAACGTTAGCAAACAATGTAGATAGACGAGCAAACTGGAACTTACCAAACATTTGCTCAATAGCCTGTGCTCTGTTTAATGGATCAAGCTCATTGAGTGCTGTTGCAAACTCTATAACAGTCTTCTTAAGGTCTCCCTTATTGTCAAGAACAATCTTCTTTACGTTAATGCCAAAGCCTTCAAGCATTGCTGCAGCTTTACCAGTTGGATTAATTAAAGATGCAAGACCAGACTTGAGTGCGTTAGCACCTTCTGATGCATTGATTCCGCCTTCTTTCATTGCAGTCATAAAGAATGCTAAGTCTTTAACATCTCCGCCAAGCTGTTGAACAACTGGTGCTGCTTTTGGAATAGCTGTTGACATATCATCAAGAGATAATACTGTCTGGTTTTCTACTGCGTTAAGGAAGTCAATATTGTTTGCTAGATCAGCAGAAGACATTGAGAAAGCGTTTTGCAAAGAGATAGTTGTTTCAAGTGCCTTTTGGCTATCTACTTGACCAAGAATAGAAAGTTTAGTTGCTGCTGCTGTTTGTCTTTGTAGATCAAGCCCTTGAAAACCTGCTGCTGCAGCTTCAGCTGCAAGTCCTACTGTGCTTGATACAGCAACGCCATACTTAGTAAACTCTTTACCAAGATCTTGAATATCTTTTAATGCCTTTACTGATTCTTCTTGTGGTGTAAATAAATCTCCGTAAACCTTCTTAAAGCGAATTGCCTGCGTTTCCATATCCATAAATGTTTTTGCTGCTGCAGAGCCAACAGTAATTAATGGAATTGTAAAACCAACCATGAGCTGACGACCAGCCCACTGAGTGTTCTTACCAAAGTTAAGTAGATTTGTAGACCCTTGCTTTAAAAGCTGATTAAGTAATGCCTGCTTCTCAGAGGCGATCATTGTCTTTGTTGCAAGATCATTCATATCCAGAGATAGTGGTCTTACAGCAATTGCCTTCATTGCACCGTTTGCATCACGGCCCATCTTAATATATTGTGTTTGAAGGTCTTTTACATTTTCTCTGGCAACTTTATTTATTGTCTCAAACTCAGACTTAAATAGTCTACCAAAGCTCTTTGATGCTCCTCCAGCGTATCTAAAATATTCGCCAAGTGAGAACTTGTTCTTTTCTAAAGAATTTGTGAATGACTCAGTGGTTGTTCTGATTGTCTTCATCTGGGCAGAGAACTTGCCCGTAGCATTAATTGAGTTGATTAAACCTTGCTGCATTTGAGCAGTAACTGCATTTGCTGCAGCTCCACTCTTTGCCATTGAGGTGTGAAAAGCTGATATCTGTCTCTGTAAGTTTTTGATACTAGCCAGCGCTTCAGCAGTATCAATACTTACTTTAATATTGGACTGAGCATCAGCCATTCACTATACCTCTTTATTTAATTATTGTTTTCTGCATTACCGCTGAAAAGTGCTGCTGCTTCAGAAAGAGGAATTCCTGATGCTACTTCAACAATCTCGTATACGGTAGGCAGATCAATGTTGTCTTCCAGTGCAGCAAGATCTCCTGCTAGCTCTGGCTTGTATTGTTCCATTGCGATTAGTACACATTCCATGAGTAGATTAATTGACTTCTCATTATCATCTACTACCTCTGCAATACCCTCAAACTTTTTCATAAACTTTCGTAAAAGTGAAATCTTAAGCGGTCTTAAGGTTATTTCTGTACCATCAATTAGCTTTATCTTATGCGCTTCATGCACAGTTGTTGCCATTTTGATCCCTCCCTAGGTTTAGATCAATTATAGCATAATAACGTTTATTTTATCTCAGATCTTCATACTCAAGACCCATGCCAATACCAAAACCTGCCCTCTTAGCATTTTGTCCTTGTAAAGCTAAAACATCATTGCTATCATTGGTTGCACCACCACTAAATACTCTAGCTTTAAGATTTTCCCATTCTTTTTGACCACGTTCTGAGTCTGATGAATCCTCTAGGTCAACTCCTTGAATTGCTGCAAAGAACTTTTTTTCTTGATAATCTAACTCTCTCTTACTAGATATGATTGCTATTATTTCTGATAGAGACAAGGATTCTTCTAGCTCGCTGTAGTCTTTCCATATGCCCAGCAAAAATACCTCAGACTCAAGTTTTGCTAAATCAAACTCTTCCCATGATGGGCCTGGATCACCTTTTTGTGCCTGTGTTTTAACATCTTCTTCTGTATTACCGCCAACCTTAATATTGCCAGCGATATCTAATATGTCGTGTACTGTTGGTAGGTCAATATTATCTTCAAGTTCTTCTATGCTTGTAGATACTGATGGATAGTATTGTTTCATAGCAATCCTTGTACATTCCAGTAAAACAACCATGGCTTCATCATCATCTTTGGTATCTTTAATCTTATTAAATGCATCCATAAACTCTCTAAGATACTTAATCTTAAGAGGCATTATTTGTATTTCTGTACCGTCAAATAAAGAAATGTTTTTAGTTTTGTATATTGATGTAGCCATGATATATTAAGTTTACCATAAAAACAACAAAGCCCACCTCGTTATGAGATGGGCTAAGTCGTATTATTAAGTTGTTATTATGAAGCGTCGCCCCATGTACGATCTACGATCTTACCGTATGATCCACCATCTTCTGGAAGAAGACGGAATGAAACCTCAAACATTGAAGCTTCGTCACGCTTAGCAGATACTGTTACATTCTCAATTGAGAGTGCACGGTATGCTG
>JACCEE011378049.1_pt1 | contig 37169 bp, 31 predicted proteins | sample 7449931 | NCBI WGS metagenome assembly JACCEE01 (sample SAMN15323457, study PRJNA562643) | freshwater metagenome | isolation source: river surface water | place: USA:Blue River Watershed | collected 2017-08-19 | reverse complement strand
TGAAGTATTGAGTGGCCGAACCTTTTTGAGGGCCTCCTGGATTCATGCTCACCAACAATACCCACTTTTGGCTTCCATCTGGGGCTGTCATGGACAGCAGATCAGGACATTCCCATACGCCTCCATGGGCTCCCTCACTCTTACCAAATTCACCTAGGAAAGTCCATTCTTTCAGGTTTGCAGACTCATAAAAGTGTACTCGATCACGTGCGGCTAGCGTCATTACCCAGGTAGATTTTCCATCTGCCTGGCTGACCTGTGCGATTTTTGGATCGCGAAAATCTCGGATTCCTGGATTCGCAAGCACTGGATTCCCAGTATACTTTTGCCATGTTTGGCCTTTATCTAGGGAAAAGGCGAGCCCTTGCGTTTGAAAACCTATGGTCCTGGCTTTTTCTCCTTCCGGGTCATGGTAGGTAAATAGCGCAACCAATGGGGGTGTAGCTGCGCTTCCTAGCCCAGAAGTATTCGCTGCATCATAGACTGCGCTACCAGAAAAAATATAGCCCAAACTATCGGGAAAAAGGGCAATGGGCAATTCTTCCCAGTGAACTAAGTCTTTGGATACTGCATGTCCCCAATGCATAGGACCCCATACTGTACTATCTGGGTAATGTTGGAAAAATAAATGGTATTCTCCATCAATGTATACTAGTCCATTTGGATCATTCATCCATCCTTTTTCAGGAGAGAAATGGAAGGCAGGGCGGTATTGCTCTAAGTTGTTTGGCATAAATTTTACTTCCTGCTGGCTGCAGCCGTAGGCTAATAGACTTGTAAAAACTAGAACGTAAAAGTTTTTGATTATCATGGAATGCAGGATTAGAAATCAAAAATATCCTTTCTCCTCGATACTCCTGTTTTTAATACTTCATTTTTTACTTGCTGTGCAACTATTCCTTCCAACTTAAATTATTCTTTTTTAAATCTTTCTGGGGTAGTACCTTTGACCTTTGACTCATTATTTTTCTATGAAAGGAATTATTTTAGCAGGGGGCTCCGGAACACGTTTGTATCCCCTTACCATCGCAGTGAGTAAGCAACTCATGCCGGTCTACGACAAACCCATGATTTACTACCCCTTGTCAGTATTGATGATGGCGGGTATTCAGGAAATTCTAATTATCACTACTCCAGAAGATTCTGCAGCTTTTCAAAAATTGTTGGGAGATGGATCTCACGTGGGATGTCAAATTACTTACGCGGTCCAACCTAGCCCAGACGGGTTAGCTCAAGCCTTTATCATTGGTGAAGAATTTATTGGAAAGGATAAAGTAGCCTTAGTCCTTGGAGATAATATCTTTTACGGTTCAGGCTTGCACAAGACCTTGCAAGAAAACACAAATCCAGAAGGTGGAGTAGTATTTGCTTACCATGTCAATGATCCCGAGCGCTATGGGGTAGTGGAGTTTGATGCCAATCAAAAAGCCATCTCCATTGAAGAAAAGCCAAGCCAGCCCAAATCAAATTATGCAGTTCCAGGCTTGTATTTCTACGACAATCAGGTGGTAGAAATCGCCAAAAATATCAAGCCGAGTGTGCGTGGGGAGTTAGAGATCACTGACGTCAACAACGAATACCTCAAGAAAGGCCAACTTCAAGTAGCAATCCTCAACAGAGGCACGGCCTGGTTGGACACCGGAACGCATCAGTCCTTGCTTCAAGCGGCCCAGTTTGTGGAAGTGATTGAGGAGCGCCAGGGATTGAAAATTGGATGTATCGAAGAGATTGCCTACCGCAATGGATTTATTGGAAAAGAAAAGTTGCTGGAAGCAGCGGCCAAACTTGGGAAAAGTGGCTATGGCGCATATTTAAGACGCCTGGTCAATTGAGCATAAAAAAACCTCCGAAAGGAGGTTTTTTTATGGGTATCAAATGATTTTTCTTCGCTTGAACCAGATAAAAATTAACAAGGATATCCCAAACATGGCTGCCCAGGTTAAGTAATAGCCATATTCCCAATTTAGCTCTGGCATAAATTTGAAATTCATCCCATAAACTCCAACCAAAAATGTGAGTGGAAGAAAGAAGGCCGAAAATATGGTCAGCAGCTTCATCACTTCATTTGTTTTTTGAGAAGTGCTGGATAAGTATATGTTTAAGAGGGAGTTAGCTTCATCTAGAAAATCTTCAAATTGAAGAATTAGACTGGATGTGGTTTCTTTTAAATCTTGAAGTTGACCTTCATTTGTCGGGTGAACATCCAAATGTAGCAGGACAGTTTGGGTCAACTGCAGTACTTTTTTACAGGATCGAGCCTTGGCTTTGGCAAAGTAGAGAGACTCTACAGAAAATCGATTCCTCCGGCCAAGGAAAACATCACTTTCAAAACGATCCATTTCTTCTGATAACCAATCCGCTGGGTCTTGGTAAGTTGCGAGCATTTTCTCTGTGATTTTTAAAATTAAGGCTTCGGGATCTTCGAAATGTCCAGAAACCTCTTCCAAAAAAGAGAAAGGCTTTTGATGTACGGTAAGCAAAACTTCGTTTGTGAAGAAGAACCCGATTTTATTGCTAAGCTCTGGAATGGTGGTGAGCCGCTCATTTGATTTTACACTGTAAGCCCGTAAAATCATAAAATTGAATTCACCGACCTTTTCAAGTTTGGGTAGGTGACCTACTTCCAGCAAATCCTCCAAGAGGTGAGGATTTAGCCCATAAGGTTTGATGATTTGCTTTAGTTCAGTCAATTTGGGGTTTTCCAAATCAACCCATTGAAAGTTGGCAAAATCAGTACTTTTTTCTTTCATGATCAATTTATTATCAGCTTAATCGGATTAGCGTACTACCAAGGAAAGACTTTTTCTTAAAATTTCTCCCATCGAGTTACAGGTCAAAAATTCATCGCTCTGGTAATGGCTAGCTAATTCCCGTTTTAATTGCTCCACATTAGCATCGGGAGCAAGTTGGTCTTTTTCCATTGTTTGAAGGATATCTTCTAACTCACTATGAGACGATTTGACTCGGGTAGCAATCAGTGCACGCTCTTCTCGTTGGTATTGACGCATGGACTCTGGTGTGATATAGGCCATGCCTAGTTGAATCAAGGCATTATTTTCCTTAAAATATTGAGGTAAATAAATGGACTTTTTTCCTTCGTAACACTGTTGATCAAAATCGATAGCACGAATGCGGTAGTGAGTTTCCTCAAAATCAGGTGTCACATCAATTACGAAATTAGAGGAATGCATGTCTCCAAGGAGGCGGACAAAACAACGTTCGTTAAACTTTACAAATTCCTTAGCCAAACGAATAGGATTGAGGTTGGGATCTTGCATGTAAAGCCGCATAAATTTTTCACCTGGAATTCCAGCTACGTGTTCCTCAATAAGCGTGTTTTGGTGAACCAAGTAGCGAATTCGATTGGGAGACAATAAGTCCTCCAACTCCAATCCATAGACCCGTGAGGCATCCGCATTTTTAATGTAGAAATAGTCAAAATTATCATTAATTCGGTTCACCATTCGAACTCGAAAAGGCTGTGTATTTCCATACACACAGAGGTCGATGCGGTCTATATAGAGGTGATCCATTACGGACAAATCACCACCTGCTTTCAATAAAGCATATATTTTTTTAACATTCTGGTGGATTTCTTCTCGATCACTTTGATCATAAAAGACCGTTTCCCAATACGTATCTTGCTCTTTGGAATCATAAAGTGCAATGGAATTGGAATAGCGAAGAAGTTCTTGGTAATGAATTGGAATATCTACTTCTCTTCCATATCGAATAAGGTAGCTTCTTAGACCAGCTCCAATCGAATAAATTCTCTTTTTTTTGCTGATCAATGCCATCCTTAAAATTTAGTTTGCTGGCTTTTATTCAAATTTCGGTCAAAAATGAAGGGACCAAAGGGTAAAACTGAGGCCACCAGCGCAAAAAACGTTCTACTAAAACTCCATTTCAAACTCTTTGCAGTTGGGTAAACTGAATAGATGTAAACCACAAACAATACACCATGGATCCATCCTGTGTATTTGACTGCAAGGGGCAAATCAAATCCATATTTTAAGGGCATAGCGATTCCTAGTAGCACTAAAAAAGAGATGCCTTCAGCCAAACTGATCCATTTGAACCGTTTGGCCCAGCGGAGTTGTGATTCGTTCATTTTGATCCTGTACTTAAGTTAAAAAGGAGTTGAAGGGTAGTCCAAAGTTGTCTCTTTAGTGTTTTGTCCTCAGAGATGCTTGTGAGTGCATCTGCAAAAAGGTATTCCGTTTCTCCTTCCGTATGGATTTCATAGGGAGTGATTGGAAGTTGGTTAATGGGGTGCTTGACCCGACCAAACTTGAGTACAACATGGGCATTTAGGGCTTGAAAATCTTCCATGCTGCGGTTTTCAAGGCTTTCTGCTGCAAGTAATCCAACCTCCGTCATGGAATGGCCACAGGCATTCAACATTTTTACGAGCATGTCCATGACTTCTGAATTGAGATTAGATTCCTCATGAAGTACTAAAATCCCTTTCGTAAAATTTCCTCTTACTTGAATGGGTTCTAAAGCTGGAACAGATTGAATTTCCTCTGGCGAATTCGACACTTCTGGGGTTGCTGCACTCAAATCGGTAGATTTTTCTACCTCTGCGGTTTCTTTAGCAACTAGATTTTCAGCAGTCCCAAAAAGCGACTGTTCTATTTTTTTCCGATCTTCTGGCAGAAGAAAGATCGAGTCTTCTAAGAAAGTTTGTACGAATTCTAGGCTATCATTTTCCATGGCTAAAGTTGGCGAAAATTTACCCTTTGGCAAAAATTTGGTAAGGGATCAGTTCAACCTTTATTTCTTCTTAAGTGGAGTGTCGTCACAGGCTAGGTCCCCGACGATATACTGCATGCCGTCCAACATGAATTGGAGTAGGGCTGGATTTTCAAAGCTTTGTGCATTGTGAGAAGGAGCAATGTACATGACCTTTCCCTGACCCTCTTTTCGAATCCAAGAAACATACGTTCTTCCACTCGTAAGTTTCTGGTTGGCTCTTTGGCTTTGAATCTCCACATTGTCAAAGTAGAGGAGTGGCCTAAAATTTAAGTCCGACTAGGCATTTTTATAAAAGTAGGGTTCATCTACATGGGAGAAGCCTTCTTTCGGAAATGCTGCAACCAAGGGGTGGTTGACGTCTTCAAGTTTTATCTGGATCGCTTGTTGGGGAGGATGGTAATCAAAACTAGCACCTACCAGTTCGCTGAATTTTTGGGAATTATTTAAGGTGGTAATTCCACCATGGAGCAGGAGAAGTCCGCCGCCCTTTTTCACAAATTCTAGGATGTTGGTTTCAAACTCCTGCGCTTTGGCCATCAAAACTGTGGAATCTTCAGTGGATTCTAATCGGAGTTGATCCCAAAATAGGTGGCGATGGTCTGGCTTGGAACAGGTGTTGTTCAGTACGATGGCATCGTATTCGGCCAAACTCGCTTTTTCAAATTGGTGGATGTCTTTGCTGGCTACCACTACAAACTGCTTGGTGTTGGAACCTAAAATTTTGATGACTTCTGCTGTGTGCGGAATCACCCAATGTTCAAATCCAGTATGGAGTGAAAAAAGAAGGATTTTTTTTGGGGAAGAACTGGGAAAGCGGGTTTGCTTTGGAGCAAGATCTTGAATTTTCTGCTTCCAGGCTTCATTTAAGGGGACAATCTCTAAATCTTGACCAAAGGTCAATTGAGATATAAAAAGGAAGCAAATACCAAGAACAAGGTTTTTTCGCATAATTTTAGAACTGAAGGTTGGCAAGTATTCCCAATATAGCCTATATTGATTGTTTAAGCCCAATTAACAAGAATTTCTTATGCCTTTCAAAAGAATTCTCCTTCTTTTCTTTTTCTCTTTTTTAGTTTTTTCCGAATGCCTTGCCCAGCAAGTAATCCTAAAAGAAACCTCCACTGGTGTCGAGTTTCTACTGGATGGTAAACAAGTGTTGCGGTACCAAACTGCCAAAGCAGCAGTACCTTCAGGTGTCAAGGAAGCCTACAGTAAGTCTGGATTTATACATCCAATTAATTCCCCAAGTGGGCAAATTCTAAGTAGAATACAGCCAGAAGATCATTACCACCATTATGGAATCTGGGGGCCTTGGGCACGAGCGACTGTAGGAGGTAAAGAAGTAGATTTTTGGAATCTTGGGGATGAGAAAGGAAGGGTGGATTTCTCCCATATTTTATCCAAAAAACAAGCGGGTGGTGCAGCAGAATTGACGGTAAGACAAAATCACATAGATCTGAAAGCGCCAAAAGATGCAAAAATCGCCATGGAGGAGGACCTTCGAATTAAGGTGAAGCCTGCTGATAAGGGTCGCTATTTTGTAGATTACACGAGTACCTTGCGCACTCAAATTCCTGGCGGCATTCTGTTGGATGATTACCGCTATGGCGGGGGCATTGGTTTTCGAGCTACGGAGGTGTGGGGAGATGCAAACAGCAGTATCTTGACCTCCGAAGGTAAAAATCGTGCCTCTGCAGATGGAACTCCTGCCCGGTGGATTTTGGTCACAGGACAATCGGAACATCCCTCTGGGAAAAGTGGTATTTTATTCATGAGCCATACCAACAATCAATCCCATCCTGAACCACTACGCGTATGGCCTTTGGGGCAGTACGATGGAAAAGGGAATGTATTTATCGAATTTTGCCCGATACGTTACACCTCTTGGGAAATACAACCTGGACAACGGTACATCCTGGCTTACCGCATGCTTGTATTTGATGGAGAACTGAGTGTTCAGGAAGCAGAAAACTATTGGAAATCCTTTGTAAAATAACCCGATCGCCATGCAAAGAAGAGATTTTATGAAAAAAACAGCCCTGGCTACAGCAGCTTTTGGGATCCCAAGCTTGGTGCCTGCTTCAGTTCTAGGGAAAAATGCGCCAAGCAACAACATCCACATCGCGCAAATTGGCTGTGGACGGATAGCGAGAGAGCATGATTTGCCAGGAATCTGGAAGCACGATAAGGCACGAGTAGTGGCGGTGGCAGATCTGGATAGCAAGCGTATGCTGGATGGTAAAAAGCTTGTTGAGGAGTATTACACCCAAAAAATGGGGACACCTTACCTGGATGTCAAAACCTACACCGATTACCGGGAGCTTCTGCTCAACAAAGACATCGATGCCGTCATCATCTCCACCCCAGACCACTGGCATTCCCAGCCGGCTATGGAGGCGGCATTAGCCGGCAAGCACGTATACCTTCAAAAACCCACCTCTTTGACCATAAAGGAAGGTAGACAACTGGTAGAAATTGTCCAGAAAACTGGGATTAAGCTGCAATTGGGCACACAGCAACGATCCAGTGAGCAATTTAGGTTGGCTGCTGAACTCGTTCGGAATGGTAGAATTGGCAAGTTGCACACGGTACGAATCGGACTTCCAGGTGATCCATCCGGTCCAGATGCCCCACCAATGCCCATTCCTTCTACACTGAATTATGACATGTGGTTAGGATCTACTCCAGAGATTCCCTATTCTGAAATTGGCGTTCATCCTCAGCACGATTACAGCAGACCTGGCTGGTTGAGACACGAAAATTACGGTGCCGGTATGATTACGGGATGGGGCCAACACCATTTTGATTCTGCAGCTTGGGGAATGAATACCGAGTTTTTCGGACCCCAATACATTGAGGCAGTGGCAGAGTTTCCACGGTCTGGTTTTTGGAATGTACATGGTGATTTTTTGGTTAAGGCAACTTATGACAACGGAATCGTCATGCTGACTTCCGGCACCTATCCCAATGGTATTCGCTACGAGGGCACAGAAGGATGGATATGGGTTTCCCGTGGAAGCTATACAGCCTCTGCATCGGATCCTGTCACCCAAGGCAACAATGCCAAAGCCTTGGATGCATCGGACCCCAAAATCCTTCAATCTGTTTTGGGCGAAAACGAAATCAAGTTTACCAGAAGTTCCTCTCACCATGGCAATTGGTTGGAAGCCATTCAAGGAAATGTAGAATTACTTTCCCCAGTAGAAATTGGCCATAGATCTTGTTCGGTATGCTTGATTAGCCACATTGCCATGAAGCTGGGACGTAAATTAGAGTGGAATTCCGCAACCGAAGAATTTGTCAATGACGAGGAAGCCAATAGCTACTTGAGTCGAACACAGCGCAAGCCTTGGGGTACAGATTTGATCTATCAAAAAAACAAGTAATCCATTTCAAATCCACCGAGTTCTGATGCGCAGGCTGCTTATTCTAACCCTAGTTTCGATGATGGGAATCTCTACCGCTTACACCCAACATAAGGGAATGGTGTCTGATCAAGTTCTTTACAGGTTCATGACTTTGGACCCCGGCCATTTCCATGCTGGTTTGGTTCATAAAACCATGTATCCCGGTGTAGATCCAACCCTCTTTGTGTATGCACCCGAAGGCCCAGAACTACAGGACCACCTGACTCGAATCAACGGATACAATTCCCGAACAGAAGCACCCACATCCTGGATACCTAAGGTATATGCAGGGGAAGATTTCCTACAAAAGATGCTGCAGGAGCAACCGGGAAATGTGATGATGGTGGCAGGAAAAAATGATCAAAAGATTGACTACATCCTAAAGGCGCTTGGCCAAGGCATTCATATTTATGCAGACAAACCCTTGGTAATTGATTCCGAAGGCTATCGAAAATTAAAAGAAGCCTACCAGATTGCAGGCAAAAAGGAACTGCTGCTATTGGATATCATGACGGAGCGCTTCGAAATTACGACCTTACTTCAACGGGAATTGTCTCGGATTCCAGAGGTATTTGGGGAGTTGGAAGATGGATCCCCAGAGAATCCAGCCATAACCAAGGAATCGGTTCATCATTTTTTCAAACAAGTTTCAGGAGTTCCTTTGGTTCGTCCGGATTGGTTTTTTGATGTAAGAAAAGAGGGGACAGGGATCGTAGATGTGACCACCCATTTGGTGGATCTTATCCAATGGGAGGCTTTCCCAGATCAAATTTTAGACACTGCAGATGTACAACTCTATTCCTCCAGAATTTGGCCGACGAGTATGTCTTTGGATGAATTTAATCGGGTAACTCAAAAGCCATCGTTTTCAAAAGAATTGCTTCCATACCAAAAAGAAGGGAAGTTGGAAGTGATGAGCAATGGGGCGTTTCAATACACGCTGCGCGGTAAACATGCCAAAGTAAGTGTGATTTGGAATTTTCAAGCACCAGAAGGGACAGGGGATACCCATTACAGCATGATGCGTGGTACTATGGCAAATCTGGTCATCAGACAGGGAAAAGAAGAGGGATATAAACCCGTTTTGTATGTGCAGTTGCTTGGTTCTTCTACGCAAGAGTTGCAAAAAGCCCTCACAATAACACTGCAAAATCGCTATCCAGGGCTTGGTTTGGAACAGTTGCCAAATGGAGAATATAAGGTGCTTGTTCCGAATCATTACCATACGGGTCATGAAGCCCATTTTGCAGAAGTAACAAAGAATTACTTGCATTATTTGCAAAAGGGTACATTACCCCATTGGGAAGTCCCCAATACGCTTACCAAATACTACACGACCACGCAGGCCTTAAAGTTGGCTAGGAAAGGCTTTTAAACTTTAAGGGCTCCGGAGCAGTTATTCAAATTTATACTGCACTTTCGGATGTCACAGCTCGCTTCTTCCTCTCCCAAACTTACCGTCGCCCTCGCTGGCGCTGGAGGTTACATTGGAAGTTGGTTTATCGAGCAGTACAAAGACGCCTATCATCTGATCGGATTGAGTCGTGGCAAGGCTGTTTCAAATCCCTATCCGGAAGTAGAATGGAGGCAGGTAGAGCTCTATTCAATTACTTCTACTGCAGAAGCATTGCGTGGGGTAGATGTGGCCATCTACTTGGTACATTCCATGAGTGCCTCTACGCGACTCAACCAAGGGAGCTTTGAGGATACAGATTTAATCCTTGCGGATAACTTCAGTCGTGCGGCAGAAATCGCAGGAATCAAGCAAATCATTTATCTAGGGGGGTTGATTCCTGATGAACCTGAAGAGCATCTTTCCCGGCACCTGAAAAGTAGGTTGGAGGTCGAGCAAACCCTGGGTTCACGTACTGCAAAATTGACCGCCATCCGAGCATCCATCATTGTTGGGCCGGGTGGATCTAGTTTTGACATGATCAAAAACTTGGTAAAAAAATTACCGGTGCTCATGTGTCCGAAATGGACCAATTCCTTGACCCAACCCATTTCTTTACGAGATACTTTAGAAATTCTCACCTGTTGCATTGGTAATCCAAAAGTGTACGACCAGGTGATTGAAATCGGAAGTCCAGAGGTGATGAGCTACCGGGACATGCTTTCGCGTACGGCCAAAGTGATGGGAAAAAAGCGAATCATCTTTTCAGTGCCCGTCTTCTCCTTGGGATTTTCCAAATTTTGGGTAGGTCTGTTTGGAGAAACTCCTCCACAACTTGTGTCCCCCTTGGTGGAAAGTTTGAAACATACCTTGGTAGTCAATCCTGCACATGCATTCAAAGAAAAAGAGTTGGCGTATTTGGGTTATGAGGAAGCTGTAAAAGTGGCTTTATTAACGCATGAGCGTCCGAAATTACCGACTTTCAAGTACAAAAAAGGCTTGAAGAATACGGTCAGATCCTTGCAGCGAATGACCAATCTTGGAGGACATGATGCGCTCTGGGTAGCCTATCGTTATGCGCTTTGGCTTCCTTTTTTCTTTCGATACATCATTCGAGGAAAGGCTCATGGTACAGATGTTCTCGGATTTCATTTGCTCTGGGGGAAGAAGCCCATGTTGGAATTAACCCATATACCCGATCGGAGTGATAGCCAAAGGCAATTGTTTTACATCACTGGAGGCTGGCTAGTCAAACGATACGATTACGGATGGCTGGAATTTCGTGAGGTATTAGATAGCAAGTACATTATTTCAGCGATTCATGAATTTGCTCCCCGCTTGCCATGGTTCATTTACATCAATACACAAGCTCGGCTACACCTCTGGGTGATGAACCGCTTTCAAAAGTATTTGGAAAAAAAAGCTGACCTTTGATTGAACCCGGAAAAAAACTTACAAGAAATTAATTTTTACTACGATGAAAACTTTAGCTTTTAACAATGGAGATCAACTGCCAATTCTAGGATTAGGAACTTGGAAAAGTAAGCCAGGAGAGGTTCGAAAGGCAGTATTTTGGGCGATTCAAGCCGGATATCGACACATAGATTGTGCGGCAATCTATCAGAATGAACGGGAAGTGGGGCAGGGGATTACCGATGCACTAGCAGAAGGGTTAGTGAAGCGGGAGCAACTTTTTGTGACCTCCAAACTCTGGAACAATGCACATCGTCTCGAAGATGTGAAACCTGCTTTGGTAAAGACCTTAGATGACTTGAGACTGGATTACGTCGATCTTTATTTGATTCATTGGCCGATTGCTTACAAGCCAGGAGTAGGTTTTGCCACGCAGCGGGAAGAGTATTATACCTATCAGGATGTGCCTTTAAGTCAAACTTGGGTGGCTATGCAAGACCAAAAGCAAAGTGGACTTGCCAAGCATATTGGGGTATCTAACTTCAATCAAGCTAAGCTCAACGAATTGTTTGCTGTAGGGGGACAGCGCCCCGAAATGAATCAAATCGAGCTTCATCCCTACCTACCTCAAGAGCAATTGGTGACTTTTTGTAAGGAAAACAGACTGCTAGTAACTGCCTATTCTCCATTGGGATCTCCTGATTCTCGTGCAGAAAAGCATGCGCAAGATCCCAGATTATTGGAAGATAAGGTTGTAAATGCTATCGCACTGAAGCATGGAGCAACTGTCGGACAAGTGCTCATTGCTTGGTCCATCGCTCGGGATATCGCGGTAATTCCTAAATCCGTAAATGAGGCACGTATTGGAGAAAACCTTGCAGCTGCGAACTTGATTTTGGATAGCAATGACCTTGGTCAACTCCAAGCTATTGGAATCCAGCATCGATTTGTGGATGGAACCTTCTTTACCGGCTCAAAAAGTCCGTATCGCTTGACTGATCTTTGGGATAGTTGAGGAAGATGGCGGCGAACTAACTCCTAGTATGTTTTAATCGGCGAGTTCTAGATTTTCTAAAATACTGGCTAGCTGATCAAAGTCCCTTAGCCCGGGTTTGATTTCGTCCCCTCCATCCATTGCCAATCCAGAAAGACCCGGGGTTTCGGCAAGCAAACTTGCATTATTTGGATTTATTCCGAAGCCCAAGAATAGCTTAACCTTACTTGCTAATTCTTTGATAATAATCTCATTATCAATTGATAAATTATTTTCATTTGAAGTTAGATGTAAGGTAATATGCTGTTGATTCAAGAAATCTATTTTTGGGAAGATGGATTCAATCTCTTCCATGTTCATTCGATAAATCAATTCCTTTCCAAGGTCCTTAAGTTGGACAAGGGTGTCTAGATCACTCGATTCAATCCAGTTTATTCCAGGATAATCTGCCAACCTTCTTTCGATGGTATAGGCATCTGAATCCGTAAACTCTGCTGCATAGTCGGCTCCTGAAATCCAACCCGTGATCTCTTGAAATTGGCTAGGCGAGATGAAATGTGGCGCCCCTTCTTCCAAAGAAAATCCCAATACGTCTACATACATTCCAGAGCAGTAGCGCGCATCGGTTAAGTTGGTAATTCGGTTGACCTTTACTTTTGTCTTTAGAGCCATGACTTTTCAAGTTTGTGAGTGCGAAGGTAAGGAAGCTTGTCAATAGCCCCAAGAATTTCGCTTATGCATTGATTCCCGCGCATCTTTAAAGTTCATTTTCCCGTTTAGATAGATGCCCTCAGTCTAAATGGACTGGTTTTTATGCTCAACTGCCTCAGATTTGGTATATTGAGAGCGCTTCTGGGCATTTCCAGCGAATGACTTATGTTAAGAACTTCCTTTTTATCCTATTTTTTCCTTTTTGGATTTGCATTTTTAGGGTCCAAAATTGGGATGGCTCAAGATCGTTATGCTGTTTTTTTTAAGTTCAAGCCCCAGCAGGAATTTTCCTTATCCAATCCAAGCAAGTTTTTGACTAGTAAAGCCCTTCAACGAAGGAGTCGAGAAAAAATAGCTGTAGATAGTTTGGATTTACCTGTTTCCAGTCCCTATGTGCAGGGTTTGCGCTCCCACAGCCAGGAGATATTGTATGTGAGCAAATGGCTGAATGCTGCCGTGGTGGTAGCCGATTCGGCTGGGAAAAAAAAAATGGAAGCCTTGCCTTATGTGCAAAAGGTGCAATGGGTAGCCAAAGGTTTCATGTCCCGAACAGGAACTCGACTACATTCAGAAGGGCTAGAGGGCTATGCTAAATCCAAAAAATGGGCAGGCGAACAAACTTATCGGGAGGCGGCAGCCTATGATTTTCAAAATCAGTTGCTCGGAATTCCCGACATGCACCAAGCTGGCTTTACAGGCAAAGGGGTTACTATAGCGATTTTTGATTCTGGGTTTCCAGGTCTCGATAAAGCCCCTGCTTTTTCGCATCTATTTACCAACAAACAAGTGCTGGCTCAACTGAATGTTGTCCGCCCTTGGATTAAGGAAGTATTTCGGGACAATGAGCATGGAACTCAAGTATCCTCCTTAATTGTAGCCAATCAAGCGGAAACATTGGTTTCTGGAGCCCATCAAGCGCAGGTGATCTTTGCGATCACTGAGGATGTGGCCACAGAGTATCCAGTGGAAGAACTCAACTGGGTGCGTGCAGCGGAATATGCCGATAGTTTAGGAGTAGATATCATCAATAGTTCCTTGGGCTACTTGGATTTTGACGATCCAAAATTGACCTATACCACTGCTCAATTGGATGGCAAAACCACCTATGTATCCAGGGGAGCGAGCCTTGCCGCAAAGAGAGGAATTTTAGTGGTGAATAGTGTGGGTAATTATGGCTCGGCAGGTAGCAGCAGTTTGGTTGCACCTGCAGATGCACCAGGAATACTTGCTGTAGGTTCTGTAAATGCCAGTTCTACGGTTTCCGCATTTAGTTCGCGTGGTCCTACCGCAGATGGCCGAATCAAGCCAGAGCTGGTGGCTTTGGGACAAAGCCCAGTTCTTATTCGAGGTTCAGGGCAGGTTTCTGCTGCATCTGGAACTTCCTTTTCAGCTCCCCAAATTGCTGCGCTTGCAGCAGGACTATGGGAAGCAAAGCCGGCATGGACCAAAGATGAATTGCTCACCAATCTTATCAAAAGTGGAACTCAGTATGCCATACCTGACCAGAACCTTGGATATGGAATTCCCAATTTCCGGGGAGCCTATTTTGGTGCGCTTTTGGGGATTAACGAAGCAGAGGAAACCGGAGGGAGCCTGTATCCCAATCCAGTAACCAATAACCAGATCTTCATTCGTTTTGGACAGGAATTAAGGGTGAATACGCAGCTTTTTGACAGCTCGGGTAGACTAGTTTTGAAGCTAGATGTTACTCGTAATTCGATCAAGGAGCCCTATTTCATTACTTTAGATCCACTGCCCTCTGGTTTGTATTTTATTCAATTGATGGATGGCAAAGAAATTGCTTACCAAAAACTAATAAAGCAGTAACTTTTGTCCAAACAGGAGTTATTCCTTGATTTGTAACTTATTTTATTGAAAATGAGCCCTCAACTAGCCCCCTCCATTCTTGCAGCCGATTTTGCCAACCTTCAAAAAGAGGTAGAAATGCTGAATGCCTCTGCTGCAGATTACATCCATGTGGACGTGATGGATGGAGTATTTGTACCCAATATTTCTTTTGGTATTCCTGTTACCGAGGCAATTCACAGGCATTCTACCAAGCCTTTGGATGTACACTTAATGATTGTAAATCCCGAATTGTATTTGGAAGCTTTTGTAAAAGCTGGAGCAGCGATTTTGACCGTTCATGTGGAGGCTTGTACACATTTGCACCGCACACTACAGGAAATTAAAGGTTTGGGAGTACGTGCAGGGATCGCATTGAATCCACATACGCCGATTGAATTGTTGAGTGAAGTATTGGAGGATGTGGACTTAGTCTGTGTGATGTCAGTTAATCCAGGTTTTGGAGGACAAAAATTCATTGAACACAGCTATGCCAAAGTTGCAAACTTGAAGGAAATGATTCTAAAGAAAGGATGCAAAACCCAAATTGAAGTTGATGGTGGGGTAACGGACCAAAATGCAAGGCGCTTGATGGATGCTGGAGCGGATATCTTGGTAGCAGGAAGCTTTGTATTCAATGCTCCTGATCCAATTGCGACTATTGCTTCATTGAAAGCAGTTTAAGGTGAAATACAAGCTAAAATAGCATTTTGATCCAACTAGTTTAACCATTCCAGCACCCAAATCACCACTTATGCAAATCCGGTTTTCTCTTCTTATTCTCGTTTTTCTTTGCTCCGGTCAGCTTTTATTTTCTCAACAGGCCAAACCTGAAATCGTACTCACAGATGCAGATTGGACGAAGTATGCCCAACTTGAGGTATTAACTAGCAACTTTTTGGCGCAAAAAGAGGAGGAGCTGAAAACCTGGATCAAAGCCAAAAAAGAACTTGGGGGAGGAGCACGGTTTAATAAGATCAAGAGTGTTTGGGGCAATGCCAAAAAAGAAATCGGGATTGAATTAACAGAGAAGGAACGTTTGGCTTATCAAGAATATCTAAGGTTTCAAGATTCCTTGCAAAAAATGGTTGTGGCATTTCAAGCAGAACTGATTCGAGACGAGAAAACTTTAGGGGTTGAGCTTTTTGAACATATCTCAAAAGCTACCCGAGATAATCCATCGTTGAAAGAAAAATTGATTCAGGAAGTGGCTCGCATCAAAAAGAAAGCGAAGTAATTTTTCTAAAAATGATTTCTCTGTTCCGAAGCACACCAAAAACACATTCTTTTCGTTTTTTGATTATGCAAAAAAAAGGAATGCTCCTTTTGTTTTCTTTTTTCATGTTGGCGATTGTCTCGGCATTTGGTCAAGATGAGGATATTTTTGGCATTACACGGAAAGCTAGAAATCCAAAAAGTGATTCCCAAATGGGAAATTTTTTCAGAAATGCATTTGAGCAATTCTCTTTTCAACTTTCTACCGGTGCTGCTTTTTACAACCTCAATACGGAGTTTTACAGAGGTCAAAACGTATATCCCATTACTCAGTATCAAGCAAATAGAGATTTTGATTTTTATCCTTTACCAGATACCTTATCGCTGCGATCGCGGGAACTAATTCTTCCTACCCTTGAGGCTGGCTTACGATTGAATTTATTCAATATCCTCACGGTTGGGGGAGGCTATGGGCTGGAACAAGGCAATTTAGCCCCTTTCGAAGGAGGTGGGTATCAGTTTTCGCTCCAAGGGGCTAATTATCGTGCTGCCAATTACTTTGCTTCAGCCGGTGTGGTGTTATTTGATGCCAGTAGACGAAGATTTTTGCTGAAGCAGAAATACAAAAAATACGAAAAGGCCAATCCGGAATTGAAAATGCGTATGAAGCGGGAATATGACCAGCGGATTAGACAAAATTACCCTTGGACCATCAGTGTAGAAGGGGAAATTGGCAGGTTGAACCTTATTCCAACTAATGAAATTGAATCCTATGCTGCAAGGTTTTTGAATACGGATTTGTACAATTATGAAAGAGTCGTGGATTACTTTCCTGAAGTTAGTTGGATTGAAGCAAGAGATATCGAGACGTTAAGCCAACTTAGAACTCTCAGAAAGTACCAGGCGCGATTGGGGGATGTAAAGGATCAGATCACCTATGCTGCAGCGCTTCGAATAAGTTATGACCTCTCCGAGTATGCCTCTGTATTTGCAAAGGGAAAATACATGCAGCGTTCATTTGTGAATGATTCTCCCGATTTCATTGCATTTCCAATGAATCAAGAAGTGTATTCGGTACAATTTGGGTTAGCAATGAAGGTTCCTGGAACCAAGCGCTGCAAGATAAATGGCTGTGGCGTAGTGATGAAGCACAGCCACAATGGAGTTGAATACCGAGGAAGTTCAATTTTTAACTTCCAAAATCGAAAAATTGGGCAGTGGTACTGACAAAATAAAAGCAGGATAAGTAATCAAAACTAGGTTTTATTCCAGCCTGCTTTTTACTATCTTGCAACCTTAATTTACGTTACAGTACGCATTTTATGGCCCAAGGAGAAAACGAGCATATCATTCCAATTAACATTGAAGAGGAAATGCGTGGTGCCTACATCGATTATTCGATGTCGGTTATTGTTTCCAGAGCACTTCCAGATGTCCGAGATGGACTCAAACCAGTTCACAGACGTATCCTTTACGGGATGCAGGAACTTGGTGTATTACACAACAAACCACATAAAAAATCTGCCAGAATCGTAGGAGAGGTGTTGGGTAAGTATCACCCGCATGGTGACTCTGCCGTATACGAAACAATGGTTCGTATGGCCCAAGACTGGTCCTTACGCTATACGTTGGTCGATGGTCAAGGGAACTTTGGTTCTGTGGATGGAGATAATGCCGCAGCGATGCGATATACCGAAGCACGCCTCAAGCGGATCGCAGAAGAGCTGTTGGTGGACATCAACAAAGAAACTGTCGACTTCCAGTTCAACTTTGATGATTCCTTAAAGGAGCCTACGGTTCTTCCTGCAAAGGTACCTGCGCTCTTATTGAATGGAGCTTCAGGGATTGCGGTAGGTATGGCTACCAACATGGCCCCTCACAATTTGGGCGAGGTCATTGACGGAATCATCGCCTACATCGACAACAAGGAAATTACTGTAGCGGAGTTGATGAACTTCATTATTGCTCCAGATTTCCCTACAGGAGGGATTATCTACGGCTACAATGGAGTGAAAGCTGCCTTTGAAACAGGTAGAGGACGAATAGTCGTTCGTGGCAAGGCCAACATTGAAACCAAAGAAGGAGGAAATAAGGAGATGATTGTCATCACCGAAATCCCCTACATGGTAAATAAGGCAAACATGGTCGAAAAGACTGCCCAACTGATTAATGAGAAGAAAATAGAAGGTATTTCTGCCATTCGAGATGAATCAGATCGATCGGGAATGCGCGTAGTATATGAATTAAAGCGTGATGCTGTGTCGAGTGTGGTTTTGAACAACCTCTACAAGCAAACCGCCTTGCAAACTTCGTTCTCGGTAAATAACGTGGCCTTGGTAAAAGGACGTCCACAAACCTTGAACTTAAAAGATTTGATTGTTCATTACGTGTCTCACCGCCACGAGGTAGTTGTTCGTAGAACAGAGTTTGAATTAAAAGAAGCCGAAAAGCGGGCCCACATTTTACAGGGATATTTAATTGCCTTAGACCATTTGGATGAGGTAATTTCCTTGATTAGAAATTCAGCTGATCCAGAAACTGCCCGTAATGGTTTGATGGAGCGCTTTGAATTGAGTGAAATCCAGGCAAGAGCCATCCTCGACATGCGTCTTCAGCGCCTTACCGGCATGGAGCGTGAGAAAATCATTGAGGAGTACAAGGAAATCATGGCGCTAATTGAGGAATTGAAATTCATCTTGGCTGACGAAGGCAAGCGAATGGAAATCATCAAAACTGAGCTCCACGAGGTGAAAGACCGCTATGCGGACGACCGTCGAACTGAGATTGAGCACAATGCAGAAGATTTTAGTTACGAGGACATGATCCCGAATGAAGAAGTGGTGATTACCGTTTCTCATCAGGGTTATGTGAAGCGTACTGCCTTGACTGAATACCGTACGCAGGGTAGAGGTGGAATCGGATCCAAAGGAGTGAGTACCAAAGAAGACGATTGGACCGAGTACTTATTTACGGCTTCCACCCACAATTACCTTTTGATCTTTACGGATAAAGGGAAATTGTTCTGGTTGAAAACTTATGCGATTCCTGAAGGATCCAAAACTGCGAAAGGCCGACCTATTCAAAACTTGATCAACATCACGCAGGATGATAAAATCCGATCCATCATTCAGGTAGAAAGTTTAGAAGATCAAGATTACATCAACAACCATTTCTTGGTGATGGTCACCAAGCAAGGTGTAATCAAAAAGACCACGCTAGAGCAATACTCAAGACCTAGAACCAACGGAATTATCGCTTTGAACTTCCGTGAGGATGATCAATTGGTTCACGTGGCCAAAACCAATGGAGATCAGCACATTGTGATTGCTGCCAAATCGGGTAGAGCCATCCACTTCCACGAGTCTGCAGTACGACCAATGGGTAGAACTGCAACAGGTGTGAAGGCCATCACGCTTACAGACAAGGAGGATTATGTAATTGGCATGGTTTGTGCGTCTGAACCAAATGCAACCCTCTTGGTAGTATCTGAAAAGGGATATGGAAAACGTTCCGACCTTGACGAATACCGAATCACCAACAGAGGTGGCAAAGGAGTAAAAGCGATGAATGTGACCGACAAGACAGGTGCATTGGTAGCAATTAAAGAAGTAGTGGATACTGATGATTTAATGATTATCAATAAGTCAGGAATCACCATCCGCATCTCCATGGATGAGTTACGGGTTATGGGAAGAGCTACTCAAGGAGTACGATTGATTAAAGTAGGAGAAGGAGATGAGATTTCTTCTGTGGAAAAAATTTCAATAGAAGAGGAGGAACTTTCAGAATCTTCCGATATTGTGCCCGATTCTCCGGAATTACCCGAATCACCCTTAGATACAACTGAATAAATAATTCCTAACGAAAAACACGAATGAAAAAGCTCGTTCTCTCACTAGCAATGGTTGCGACCGTCACTTTTGCTTTTGGACAAAAGAAAGTAGTAAAAGAGGCAGAAAAAGGATTTAAGTCAGGAAACCTACAAACTGCACTTACAGCCATTGATGCTGCAATAACTAACCCTGAAACTAGCGGCGACCCAGCTACTTTCTTGGTAAAAGCCCAGATTCACACAAAAATCTTCGCAACAGATTCTTCCAATACAAAGGAAACTTTGGAAGCTGGAAATCAAGCTTTAACCACTTTCAACAAGACATTTGAAATGGCCGGTAGCAGCAAGACTTCTCCTGTTGGAAAGTCAGTGTATGCTGAGGAAGTACCTGGTCTTCCAGACAACTTGAGACCATATTCATTGATTACCTTGAAGAACCTTTCATTTGATAAGGCTTTGGAACGGTACAACGAAGAAGACATGGAGATGTCATATGAGTTCTTCAACCTTGCAGGAGAAATTGACAAGACTGACTCTACGATCCATTACAATGCTGGTTTCCTTGCAAATGATTTGGGAAGATTTGAAGATGCCAAAAAACACTTCGGCTACCTATTTGAGTTGCCTACTTACAACAAGACCAATGCCTACTATTTCATGGTTCAAATCCTAAGTACGGAAGAAAAGAACCCAGAAGCTGCATTTGCATTGGTAACTAAGGCACGTGCTGAGTACCCGAATGACAAGGTTTTGGCTGAGTACGAAATTCAATTACTTCTACAACTGAACAAAATGGATGAGGCTATGACGCAAATCAAAGATGCGCTTGCTAAAGATCCTAACAACCCGGGCCTATTGTTGCGTTCTGGATACTTGAAAGAGCAGGGTGGTGATTTAGAAGCCGCTCTTGTCGATTACAAAAAATCAGTTGAAGTGGATCCTAATTTCTTTGAAGGAAATTACTACACTGGAGCTTTGTTGTTAGAGAAATCAAGAAGTATTCTTGCTGAACTGAATTCACTTTCTGATGCAGAATGGGAAAAAAGATCCAAAGAGATGGGAACGCAGGCTGATGAATTGTACAAGCAAGCTGTTCCATTCTTTACCAAAGCATTGGAAATTAAGCCAGACAATACGGACATCATGATTATTTTGTTCCAGGTGCATACTCGTTTGAAAAACACAGCCGAGGTAAGTGCATTGAATACTAAAATTTCAGCAATTCTTGGTGCCAACTGGCAAGAGAATTAATACCTGATATAAGAAATAAGAAGGCCGGATTTTCCGGCCTTTTTTTTTAGGGCATCTGCAAATTTTTAAATCGCTAACCCTAAATACATTTAGTTTTTCATTCAATTCATAAAAATTCAATTTTATTTAGCGATGAATTGAATTAGTTTGCGTCTAGTTGATTACACATCCATGCGTCCACGAATTCTACCACTTCTATACTTCTTCAGTGCCCTTATCTTTTTTGCTACTTCAAGTTTTGGGCAATCCCTAACTTCCTCAGAGCGGTACCACCTGTTGTTGCAATTACAAGAAACCAAGCGGGTGCTTTATGTGGCCGCACACCCGGACGATGAGAATACCCGGATGATTTCCTACCTAGCCAATGGTGAACATGCTGAAGTAGCTTACTTGAGCCTTACACGTGGGGATGGAGGACAAAACTTAATTGGAAAGGAACTTGGAATTGAATTGGGCCAAATCCGTACCCAGGAATTAATCAAAGCACGAGAAATTGATGGTGGAAAGCAGTATTTCACCCGAGCCCTTGATTTTGGATATAGCAAAGACCCAAATGAAACCCTTCAAAATTGGGATAAAGAAAAAGTCTTGGCTGATGTGGTATGGGCGATTCGCAGTTTTCAACCAGATATCATCATTACTCGATTCAATACCACTCCTGGAATTACCCACGGTCATCATACCACTTCGGCAATATTAGCCGAAGAGGCATTTGCGATTTCAGGTGATCCAAAGGCCTTTCCAGAACAATTGGGTTATGTGAGGCCTTGGCAAGCGAAGCGCATATTTTTCAATGCCTATAACTTCAGAGGGGAGTTTGAACCTGAAGTGGGAAAGCGCTACTTTGCGATGGAAGTAGGCGGATACAATTCCTTGCTGGGTAAATCCTATCATGAGTTTGCTGCAGATAGCCGAACCATGCATAAGTCTCAAGGTTTTGGATCTACAGCAGGTACTGGAAAGGCCAAGGACTTTTTAGAGCAAGTAGGGGGAGACCCCTATGTGAATTCTCCATTTGATGGCGTGGAAAGCCGCTGGTCAGCTACCAAAGGTGGGTTAGCTATTCAGACCTTATTAGATCAATTGTTGACAAATTTCAACCTAGTTGAGACTTCCAAAAACCTTCCTGCATTACTGGCTATCCGTTCAGCCATGCTAGAGTTGGACACAAGTAGCCCCTGGATTGCCAGTAAGTTAACCAAGTTGGATCAACTTATATTTTCTTGTCTGGGGTTGGGGATGGAATTTGTTACGAACCAAGAATTGGGTTATCCCGGTGAAAAAATAGCAGCTCAATTACTGCTGATTAATCCTTCTGAGGTTCCAATTTCTGAGATCTCCTTTCAGCTTAAGGACACCTACTACCCGAGCAAGGATACCAAAGGGGATGAAGACACCAAGTTTTCCATTACGCTCGAACTTGCAAGTAATGATGTCTATTCCCAGCCTTATTGGCTAAAAGAACCCTTAGATGGAGCTCTTTTCACAGTTAAAAGCCAACGTGACATTGGACTGCCCTTTAAAGACAAGGTGGCCGGGGACTTGAGTTTTGTTTTGAGTGGGCAAAAATTTAAGGTATCAGTTCCCTTGGTTTACAAATTCAATGATCCCATTGATGGAGAGGTAAATCAGCCATTTACGATAGTGCCTGAGGTAGACCTTTCCCTTTCTAAAGAATTGGTTTTTCTTGTACCTGGTGCAGATCCTAGACTTACCGTAACCGTCAACTTTAGGAATCTATTGCTTGAAGGAGAATTAGAATTTGATGGGTTAAGCTCTAACCAATTCAAGGTGCTCAAGGTTGAAGATTTTCCTGCCCAAAAGCAACGAAGGTATACGGTTACTTTTCTTCAAGGAAAAAATGGAAAGCAGGAACTTAGGGCTCGCTTTAAGACTACAACAGGCCAAGTATTTGACCAAGTGATCCACCGGATATCCTATCCCCATATTCCCAATTTAACCTATTTCAGTCCAGCACAGATTCAGCTGATTCAAGAAGACTGGAAAGTTTCTGGAGGAAAAATAGGCTATGTAGAAGGTGCTGGGGATGAAGTTTCGGATGTCCTTTCTTCCTTGGGCTATCAAGTGCAGTTCCTTACTGAGGAAAACTTGGAGGTTGACCAATTGAACCAATTTCAGGCGATCGTAGTAGGTATACGTGCCTACAATACCCAGGAACTCTTAGCAAGTAAGCAACAGGCCTTGCTTGATTACGTGAAGGCTGGAGGCAATTTAATCCTGCAATACAATACGAGTAGCCCATTGGTAACGCCTAATTTAGGTCCGTATCCATTTGTCATTGGTCGAGATCGAGTGACCGTAGAAAGCTCTCCAGTACAGGCAGATTGGGAGCATAGGCTACTTGGTACTCCCAATCGAATGGAAGTGAAAGATTTTGAGGGATGGGTTCAGGAACGGGGGCTTTATTTTGCTTCCAAAATTGACGAGCGCTACCACACCCCTTTGACATTACAGGATCCTGGAGAAGCAGCAAATAAAGGTGGGTTGATTACCACGCAATTTGGAACTGGAACATATGTGTATACCGGCATTTCCTTCTTTAGGCAATTGCCTGCTGGGGTTCCTGGAGCAATCAAATTATTCATCAACTTGATTGAGCAATAGCATGGAAGAAAAACAGATTCCCTGGACTAAAATTTACCTCGGTCTGATGATCAGTTTGGTCATCCTTATTTCCTTAATGTATGCCTTAACCCTCGCTTATTCATGAGCACTCTCGATTGGTTAGTTCTTTTTTTGACCTTGGTGTCCATTTCCGTTTACGGGATGTACAAAACGCGGGGTAAAAAAAGTTTGGAGAACTACCTCAAAGGCAATAAAGACAATTGGTGGACCATCGGGCTATCCATTATGGCTACCCAAGCTTCTGCCATCACTTTTTTAAGTACCCCAGGACAAGCCTACGAGGATGGGATGCGTTTTATTCAGTTTTATTTTGGCTTGCCTTTAGCCATGATTATCATCTCCATTGCCTTCGTACCTATCTACTACAAACTGAAGGTGTATACGGCTTATGAGTACCTGGAAAACCGCTTTGACCTTAAAACCAGGACCCTAACTGCCTTGCTATTTATCGTGCAGCGGGGCTTGGCTGCTGGAATTACGATCTATGCACCTGCTATCATACTTTCCACCTTGCTTGGCTGGAACTTAACCTTGACCAATATCTTTATTGGGGTCTTGGTTATCGCATATACGGTTTCTGGTGGTACAGAGGCCGTTTCTATTACCCAAAAGCAACAAATGGCTGTGATGATGGGTGGGATGATTTTGGCAGGAATCATGGTGATTCAGCTACTTCCCATTTCCATGCAGGAAGCGCTGCAAGTGGCGGGAAAGATGGAAAAGCTGAATGTGGTCAATTTTGAATTTGATTTAGCTGACCGCTATTCATTCTGGTCTGGCATGACTGCGGCCGTATTTTTGTTTTTGAGTTATTTCGGTACGGACCAAAGCCAAGTTCAACGCTACCTCTCCGGCCAAACCTTGACCCAAAGTCGCATGGGATTGCTGATGAATGGATTTTTGAAGATCCCGATGCAATTTCTGATTCTATTTATTGGGGTTTTAGTTTTTGTATTTTACCAATTCATTACGCCACCAGTACATTTCAATCAGGTACAAACCGAGGCCCTTCGGCAAAGCGAATATGGTTCTGAATTTGGTCGTTTGGAGCAATCTTACCAAGCCAACTTTGATTCTTCGAAGCAGGTATACACGCAACTCTTATCTTCAATCGATCAGGAGAATGCCGAATCTACGGAAGAATTGACCAGTACCTTGAAAAGCTTGAAAACAGAACAGCAGGAAATTCGAGAAGAAGTAAAGGCCTTGCTAGTTACACATGATCCAGAAGCAGAAACTCGGGATACGGACTATGTCTTTATGCGGTTTGTGATGGATTACTTGCCCACAGGTGTTGTAGGCTTGTTGTTTGCCGCCATTTTTGCTGCGGCCATGTCTTCTTCCTCCTCCGAATTGAATGCCTTGGGCAGCACGACTACGGTGGACTTGTACAAGCGATCGATCCGTAAGGAAGCATCTGATGCGCATTATGTCAATTCTTCCAAAATATTCACTGCCTTTTGGGGCTTGGGGGCGATTTTGTTTGCAACATATGCCTCCTTATTTGAGAATTTAATCCAAGCTGTGAATCTTCTTGGATCCTTATTTTACGGAACCATCTTGGGAATATTTGTGGTGGGATTCTTTATCAAATGGATCAAGGGTCAGGCAGTATTTCTAGCAGCCTTGCTTTCACAAGCCTTGATTTTGGTAGTCCATTTCTTCAATGGCAAGGGACTATTCGGAATGCATTGGGACATTGGATTTCTTTGGTACAATGCCATTGGCTGCCTTTCGGTGGTCTTATTTGGGCTACTCCTGCAAAGTGGAATAGGTACTTTTGGAAAGAAAAAATCGCTTGAGGAGTAAGGATTAGGGTAGATCAAAAAAAGAAGCCTTCGAGTAATCGAAGGCTTCTTTTTGCTTATTTGATGGATTTGATCAATCGGTCATTGAGACCCACATAATCTAGATTTTTACCTTCTTCGGCTAGTTTCTTAGACCTGGTAGCTGACTCCAAAGCTTCAGTCTTTTTGCCTAGGCTCAATTCAATTTTAGCTTGTAGGTGCAAGGTCCAGTATTTCGGATCAGAGCTTGTAGACTGCTTGATCCAGGTGTAGGCTTGGTTGAGATCCTTATTGCTGGTGAAATAATAGTTTGCAGCTTGGTAGAGCAAGGCTGGGTTGGTGCTTTTTGCATCGATTACCTGCTTCTTAATATCTGCCATTACAATGGGATCTACTTCGGTCTGAATGGTAAATTCTACACGAGTTTGTTCCCACTTGATGGAAAGGTCAGCGCTAGAATCGGTTAGCTTGGCGAAGCTAATTTCAAACGAATCATACATTCTACTTGTTTTGGCTGGTGTAGCTGTAAAGCGAAGCAGGTCGTCCTTGGGATCATAGCCAATAGCTCCCCATAGCTTCGTGTTTTTGCTCAGGATCATCGTCCAAGTTGTTTTGCCAGGGATGGAGTAAAGTGCATAGGAACCTGCAGGAATCTTAGTACCGCTGATGCTTACTTCAGTAGAGAAATTAAGGATGGTAGCTCCATTGGCACCAGTTCTCCATACTTCACCGAAAGGAACAAGCTCCCCAAAGATTTTTCTTCCCTTGGTACTTGGTCTGCTATAGTCGACGGTAACATCTGTAAGCCCCACTTTTTGAATGATTTTAGCGCTTGGGCTAGCCTGAGGCATTTGGATTTGCTGGGCAATGCTCGAAATGCTTACAAAGAGAAAAGCCAGAATTAGAAGGTTGATTTTTTTTGTCATATCCGTAGGGGGTAACTTTAGAAGTAGGTTTATACTTGATTGGATGATTTTTTGGCCAGATTTTGAACGTGCAAGTTCTTAGATTATTCTCTTTTTTCTAAAAAAAGGCAAAGGAATTTGATGAATGAATTTTTTGCCCTGTTTGAAAGGTCTAATTTAGCTGAAACATAGCCAGAAGTTCATGAGTCTTGCAATAATTAGCCCAGGTAGAGATCCAAAAGTTTGGATTGAAGCACTTCGCTACCATCAACCTGAAATTGATATTCAGGTATATCCAGAAATTGATCGACCTGAAGCCGTAGAGATGGCCTTGCTTTGGCAGCATCCTCCAGGATACCTCAAAACTTTTCCCAACCTTAAATTAATTAGCTCTTTAGGGGCTGGGGTGGATCACATTCTTTCAGATCCTGCACTTGATGATACCCTTCCGATAGTTCGGATTGTAGACGAGAAGCTGACTTGGTCCATGACCAATTATGTAATTATGGGTGTATTGAACTATCATCGACAGTTCCTTCGTTATCACCATAACCAACAGAAAAAAGTCTGGGACATGTCAAATCCTGAGCTTCCCGTTAAAGTAGGAGTGATGGGTGTAGGGGCTTTGGGAGGTGATGTCTTAACAAAATTGGATGGATTAGGATTTGAGGTGATTGGTTTTGGTTTTTCAGAGAAAAAAGACTTTCCCTATCCTTACTTTCAAAAAAATCAACTAGAAGAATTCCTTTCCCAGGTTAATGTCCTAGTTTGCCTGCTTCCACTTACCCCAGAAACCGAGGGGATTTTAAATCTTTCACTTTTCAAAAAGTGTTCAAAAGGTACATATTTGATTAACGTAGCAAGAGGGAAGCATTTAAATGAAGCAGATCTATTGACTGCTTTAAATGAAGGAATGCTTTCTGGGGCTCTATTGGATGTGTTTCAAGTAGAGCCTTTGCCAGAAGACCACCCATTTTGGGGGGAAAAACGCATCCAATTGACGCCACATATTGCTTCTGTTACAAACCCAAAGGCTGCCGCTCCTCAAATTATTGAGAATTATAATCGAAATAAAGGCTATCTTCCTTTGCTTAATCTCGTGAATCGAGCTAGAGGATATTAACTACCAACAATGGCTTCTACATTTACCATACTTTGTCCGATTGACTTTTCAGACTGTGCGTTGAATGCGCTTGAGTATGCCTCAAAAATTGGGGAGAAGTATCAGGCCAAATTAGTCGTGTTTCATGTGCTAAATAAGCAAGATTATCAGAAATTGGCCCCCTTAGATTTAAATGGAACCTACCAAGAAGAGTTCGTAAAGAATAAGTTAGCAAGCTTGCAAGCTGCAGTTATTCAAGAAAGTCTTCCGAAAGGACTTCATAGCTGTGAGGTGATGCTTTCAGAGGGTTCAATCGTTCAAAAGACCATTGAATTTTCACAAAAGATCAATGCAAATCTGATCGTGGTGGGAACTGAGGGAATGAATGATTTCAAAGGGCAGGTTTTTGGAAGTCGCTCTAGTCGCTTGGTGTTGCAAGCTGATCGAGATATTTTGGTAGTACCACGCAAAGTGTTTTTTAAGCGCCCTCGAAAATTGGTCTATGCTTCGGATTATGTGGAAGAGGACAAAATTGCGATTCAAAAAGTGGTAGAGTTTTCCTCTTTTTTCAATTCTGAAATAGATATTGTACACGTGTCAACACGAAACCGATTGATTGACAAGGCCCTGCATAAGAGTATGTTAGAAGAGCTTCAACCTTTTGTCAAATACGACTTGGTCAATTTTGTCTTGAAATCATTTCGAGATGATATTGCCCTAGGTCTCGAAAATTACCTGCAACTAGCAAAAGGGGACATGTTGGTCACGCTAAGCAAAAAGAAAGAGTTTTTCGATCAACTATTTTCAAAGAACCTTTCTCGAAAAATGTCCTACTTCATCACCAAGCCACTCTGGGTGATTAAGAGTTTTTAATTCCTTTTTTAACGAAAATTCCGGATAGAAAAGCAACAAACTCTTTACGCGTAGCACCCGTTGTGACTAAACCCTTTAAGACAATAAAAAAATGACTCAAAGTCAATTTTGGTGTATGTGAGGGTGTTTCAGCCGCTTTTTCATCTTTCTTTTCTGATGCAGATGAGCTGCTGCCTTGCATCTGTTCCGGCTCCTTTTTGGGCGGGTAACCTGACAGCGCATCTGCTTTAGTGAAGTTTTGTTGCGCTTTTTCTTTCCGCCCCATTTTTTCTTCTACCAAGCCTAGGTTGTTGTAAGCCACTGCATCTTCTGGATCCAATTCGATAGCTTTCTCATAATCAGCAATGGCGCCTGCCAAATCACCAATTCGATCCTTCAAGTAGGCCCTGCTGCTGTAGCGGTAGGGATTGTTGGGATCCAAATTGGCAGCACGATCCAGTTCTTCCAATGCTTCCTCATTTCTCCCCAAAAGATGCAAGACTACCGCTCGATCACTGATGTAATCGGTATTGTAGGGCTCGAGTTGGATCAAGACATCAAAATCAGCCAAGGCTTCCAATCCTTTCCCAAGTCGAGTTAAAATTCGGCCACGGTAAAGGAAATAAATAGGGTTTGCTGGTTCCTGACTGATTAGTTCATGGAAGATAGCTAGAGCAGCTTCAAATTTTCCTTCTTTGTACAAGGCTAACCCTTTTTCAAAATTCATGGCATTTCAATTGGCTTGCAAAATAAACCCAGAATCTTCGATTAAAGTTTATTTGCTTCGAAATTCTCACCAATCAACTGGCATCTATTATCTTTAAGTGCACGAGATCTTTCCCTTATGGCCCTCCTTCCTGAAGTAGTTTTAAAAGATTTAAAAGCGAAGAAGTTTGCTCCCATTTATTTTTTGCAGGGAGAGGAACCTTATTTTATTGACTTGGTAAGTGACTACATCGAGAAGAATGCCATTCCTGAATTCGAACGTGGATTCAATCAGCTTGTACTGTATGGAAAAGAAGCCTCAGTAAGCAACATACTTTCCCATGCACGCAAATTTCCCATGATGGCTGAAAGGCAGTTGGTTTTGGTAAAAGAAGCACAGAATATTCCTGATTTGGGAAAAGAGGATGCCCAAAAATTGTTGATAGGCTACCTCAGCAATCCGCTACCCAGTACAATTTTGGTTTTTGCTTACAAGCATAAAAAATTAGATGGGAGAAGTAGTTTAAAAAAGGAATTCGAGAAAAAGGCGGTTTTTGTTGAAGCAGAAAAAATAAAGGATTGGAAGTTAAATGATTGGATTGAATCCTATTTCAAGGAATTGGGGCATCAAATTGATCCTAAGGCAGGGCAACTTTTGGCTGATTCCATAGGCAATAACCTTGAGGTAATGACCAATGAGGTGGGGAAAATGTTAATCAATTTCCCTGAACCTACTCGCTTTACCGTAGATCACATTTCCAAATACATTGGGATCCACAAGGAATACAACAATTTTGAGTTGACCAAAGCGATTGGATTCAGAGATGTAAACAAGGCGAATGTAATTGTGCATTACTTTATCCAAAATCCTAAGAATCATCCCGTCATTCCGATTTTCTCCTTGTTGTTTACCTATTTTTCTCGAATTGCTTTGCTGCATCGAGCGGGTGCTTTGCCGGAAAGCCAATTGGCAGCGGCGATAGGAGTGAACCCTTATGGCCTTAAAGAATATGTAATTGCATCAAAAAATTACAAGTTAGGCAAGGTAATTGATGTATTTGGATACCTAAAAGAGGCAGACCTTCGTTTTAAAGGAGTAGATTCTGGAAGTATGACTGAAGGTGAAATCCTTCGGGAACTGGTCTACAAAATTTTGCACTGATTAAGCTACTTGCCATGAAATACTACTTGGTTCTGCTTGCAGCACTGGGCTTCACTTTGGAGTCTTTTTCACAATCTTCGCTTTACCAAACTAGCCCACAGCTAGCATTAGATCGAGCTGCTATTTTGTACGATCAGCAGTCTTTTGCTGCTAGTTTATTCGATAATACCCAACTTTTAGCAACAGATCTTAGCGGCTCCCAAAAAAAACAAGCAGCCCTGCAACAAGCGCTTTCTGCATTGCAATTGGAACGACCAGATGGACTCGGCATGGTGAAGCAGTTTATCCATGATTATGCTGGCGAACCTAGCGTAGCTGCTGCTGCCATTGCCTTAGGCAATCACTATTTTTACAAGAAAAGGTACCCAGAAGCCATTGCCGGCTACGCATTGGTGCCTCTTGAATGGATCAATTGGGAATTGCGTGCGGATGTCGCTTTCAAGGTCGGTTACAGCTATTTTCAACAAGGAGACTACGGTAATGCGTCAACCTACCTGGACCAAGTGAAAAATGGCAGTGATCCAGTGGCGTCCGATGCCTTATACTACAGTGGCTTTATTGCCATGAAGAATGGGAATACCCAACAAGCCATTCAAGAACTTCAACTTGCTGAAAAAAGCACTTTTTATGCTTCCAAAGTACCTTTTCTCCTGACTTCGCTTTATTACAAGGAAGGAAAGTATGCCGAAGCCATTGCCTATGCTGCTCCTTTGCTAGCTTCACAAACACCGTTAGACCAAAAAGAATCGATTCATTTGTATTTGGCAGAGGCCTATTATGCCTCCAAAGACTTTGCTAACGCTGCGCAGCAATACGAAGCATTTAGTTCCCTTCAAAAGGGCGAGTTGACTTTCAAAGAAAATTACAAGGCCGGGTTTTCATTTTTTGAAACCAAAACTTTTTCCAAAGCAAGTGAGTACCTCAAATTAGCAGCTTTGGGTGAACCGGAGGTGGCCCAAGCAGCGAGCTACTACTTAGGACATGCATATGTTCAGCAGGGTAATTTCCCATTTGCACTGACTAGTTTTCAGGTGGCAGCTGCGAGTTCAATTCATTTGGGAATACAAGAAGAAGCCTTGTTTAATTTGGCAAAGATCAATTTGCAGCGTGGAAACTTTCAATTGGCAGTCAATGCCCTGGATGAGTATTTGACGAATTATCCTCAAGGAACTCGGGTTTCGGAAGTTGAAACTCTACTAACTGATGCCTTGCTGAATTCATCTGATTACCTACGCGTATTGGACCAATTGGACAAGTTAATAAGCAAATCTCCTCGCATTCAAGAGGCCTATCAAAAGGTGGCCTTTTATCAGGCCATGATTTATTACCGGGATCAGAAGCTGGAGCAAGCACTTGCTTTTCTGACCAAATCGCAGGCTTTTCCATCGGATAAAAACCTTTTAGGAGAATCCTTCTTTTGGAAAGGGGAGATCTTCAGTGCGCGGGATGAGTTTGGTAAAGCGATTCCTGCCTACCAAAATGCGCTGAAGCACCTCTTATCAACCTCTGAATATGCGTTGAAGGCGAGCTATGGATTAGGATATGCCTATTTTAATTCCCAAGAATATGGAGCGGCTGAAGATCAATTTGAAGCCTACCGAACTGCTCAGCGAGACAAGAGAGAACCTGCTTATCAGGATGCATTGCTGCGTTTGGGAGATTGCTACTTTGTTCAAAAGAAGTTTTTTGAAGCGGAAAATACATTTCGACAAGCCATTGAATCCAAAATTACCGGACAAGATTACGCCCATTTGCAATTGGCAGTAGTGACCAACTACCAAGGGAAGAACCAACAAGCAGTTGAGCAGCTCAATTTGTTGATCTCCAATTTTCCATCAAGCACCTATGTGGAAGATGCTTTTTACCAAAAAGGCCAACTTTACCTAGAAGAATTGAAGTATGAGGAAGCAATCACGGCTTTTTCAGAATTGATCAATACACGGTCAAATTCACCTTTTCTGCCTTTTGCCTTGGAGGGTAGAGCTGTTGCCAACTATTCTTTGCAACGCTACAGCCAGACTATTGCAGACTATAAAGTGATTCTTGAAGAATATCCCTTAGCTGAAAACTCAGAAGCAGCCTTGAAAGGGCTACAAGAGGCCTTAGCGGTGCAGGAAAAGTCGGAGGAATTTGGGGAGTACTTGCAATCCTACAAAAAGTCAAATCCTGATGCAGGCTCGGTACAAACCCTTGAGTATGCTGCGGCAAAGAACCTATATCTGGGTCAGAAATACCCTCAAGCAGCGAAAGCTTTGGAAAGCTACCTTCGAACTTACCCCGAATCTGCACAAAAAAGTGAGGCCTTGTACTTCGCTGGTGATGCTTACAAGCAGGTCGGTGAGGTATCCAAAGCCCAGAATTTATTTAAGTTGCTGGAGCAGCAAGCCCCATCTCCTTATCGGGTAAAGGCTCTGCAGCAATTGGGTAAATTCGAGTTGGAAAATAAAAACTACTCGGAGGCCTTGCGCTACTTCGAACCTATTGCACAACAAACCCGAACTCAGTTGGAGGAAGTTGAAGTGATGCAGGGAATGATGGATGCTTATTTTGGATTGGGTAATTACAGCCAAGCAATTGTTGCAGCGGAAAAATTGATTGCGTTGGGGGATATTCTTCCCGGGATTAGTCCTAAGGCACTTTTGATACAGGGGAAATCTCAACGCTTACTCAATCAAAATTCAGAGTCTGAGGATAGTTTTGGATTGTTGCTTCAAGAATACACCACTGAGGAAGCTGCAGAAGCATTGTTTTTGTTAGCGCTTCGCTATCAAGAGAAAGGGGAGTTTGTAGGTTCCAATGAACTGATTTTTGATTACTCTGAAGGTTTTTCAGCGTATGATTATTGGTATGGAAGTATGTTTTTACTGTTAGCCGAAAACTATATTAAACTTGGAGAGGTATTTCAAGCAAAAGCTACCCTTCAGTCGGTTCTAGATCAGTCCACTGATGCAACTGTAAAAGAAAAAGCTGCATCTATTCTAAAAACCCTCAACTAGATTATGAAAAGGATAATTAACCTACTTACTATTCTGGGGGTTTTTGGTGTGGGCCTAGCATCACTGCAAGCGCAAACTACCCAAAAGGGGGCTGTTCAAGATCAGGAGTTCATTATCCAAAAAGATCGTGTGCTTCAACTTCCTAAGAAATTGCGGAGCTTAGAAAAGATGCCTTCCTTGCCGCAGCCCAAGGCCTTAGGGACTCTTGAGTTTCCGGTGGCACCATTTTTTCTAACAATTCCCGCTGCGGAGATTACTCCAGAACCGGCCCAAAAGGAATGGGAGAAGCCAAATTTGGAAACCTATCCAGGATTGGTTCGCGTTGGCTATGGCAATTATTTATCTCCCTTACTTGAAGGGAGGTATCAGTCTAGTCAAGCTGAAGATTGGCAGTATTCAGGCAAACTGTTTCACCAGAGTTTTGGTAAAGGTCCAGTAACTTGGATGGAAGAAGAGAGTAAAGAATCACATACAGAACTTGCAGGACAAGGGAGTTACTTTTTATCGAATACCGAGCTGTATTCTTCTTTGAGTTTAAGAAGAGATGCCTACAGATACTATGGTGAAGATCTGGAGTTTGTAATACCACCAACTATGGATTTTGGAGGTCCAGTCTTTGACCCAAACACGCAACTTCAGGGAAGTTTTAAACTCGGAATTCGAGATCTTGAAAAAGTGGGGCGCCTCGGGTATGAGGGAGCCTTAATTTTGAATGGGTTCAAGGATAGTTTTGCGGCAAAAGAACAAGAGTTGGGTTTTCAAGGAAAGGGTTCCTATAGTCCATCCAAAGTCCTTTCGGGTAGTTTGGCGCTTTCCTATTTTACAACAGATACGCAGGATCGTGACTACGATTTACATCGAAACTATTTGGCCCTACGACCAGAGGGCACTTACCACTGGGGAGATTTCAGCTTTACCGCTGGATTGGTGCTGGTGTCAGCAAATGATTCGATTGAAGCATCAAATTCAGGACTTCACCTATTTCCAGTAATTAAATCTAGGTACCAAATTGGGAAGAATTTAAGCGTAAATGCTGCGATCACTGGAGATGTGCAGCGGAATACCTACCGAAGCTTTGTTCAAGAAAATCCTTTCCTTGGACCGAGTGAACAGTTGTTGAATACTGTGACTAAACTTTCCATTGCAGCAGGTGTGGAAGGGATTGTTTCGGATAAGTTAGTGTATCGAGGAGGGTTTGATCTGCGTCGCCAATCTAACCTCCATTTCTTCGTAAATTCGGTTGCAGATACGGCTCGATTTGAATTGGTTTATGATCAAGAGGCTACCGTTTTTCAGTTTAATTCTAGTGTAGAACTGTCTTTAACCGAAAAGTATATTCTCACTACCCAGGTAGATCTCTTCCATTACAGCTTGTCTAATCAGCAAGTTGCCTGGCACCGACCAACTTATATCCTACAACTAAATAATCGGTATAGCCCATTTAAAAAGTTAAACCTTCAAGCCAACCTTCAAGTAATGGGTGGATTACAGGCAAGAGGATTTGATGTCCTTTACACGAGTTCCGTTGAAGCCGAGGTGATCAAACTTCCTGCTCTTGTGGATTTTCAACTGAATCTGGATTATGCGATTTCTTCACGTCTCTCTGTATTTGCCACTGGTAGTAACATCCTGAATCGAAGCAATGCACGATGGATGAACTATCCAGTCAGGGGAATTCAAGGAGTAGGAGGGCTTAGTTTCAAATTTTAATTGACCCAAAGGTAAAGGGTTGGGCATTACCTAGTTTTAAGTTAGTTTCGTGTATTCTCAGTAGCACCATGGCAGAAAAAGAATCCAGTCCCAAACAATGGTCAGATCCCAAGGATTTTGGTCTTCCTTTCGTAGAAATCACACCGCTATCTAGCGCAAAGTCCAAGACAAAAGTTAAGGAAACCCAATCCGAAGAGGTGGTTCAGGTAGCAGATACCTCAAAAGTGGAGACAGCACCGAAGCAAGAAAAGAAAAAGGATTCCAAGCAAACTAGGCCGATATCCCCTCCGCAGGCTCCTTCTGCTAAAAAATCTAGTTCAAAAACCTGGGTTTGGGTAGTTGTTTTTGCCTTTATTGGTGCCTTGTCTGTGATTGTTTGGCAACTACAGTCCGAATCAGTATTGAGCTCAGATCTTGGCGATCAAGGCAATAAAGAACTTCCACAGGATTTACCAGTTGCGAATAAAGCATTAGTTACTGCAGGATCAGCGCCAGACACTTTGGCCAAAGAAGATTCGTTGACAACCTCCACTGCAGCTACAAATTTGACTACAACCGCCAATTCTGGTACAAATCTTGCACCTACCAATCCAGTCAGTCTAACCCCAATCACTGCCAAAGGTGAGAAAAAGCGATTTTTCCTAGTGATTGCAAGTTTGCCGACCGAAACACTTATCAAAGATTTTGCAGCAAAAATGACAGTAAGACCCGCTGCAATGTATTTGATTACGCCTTATGCGGACAGTCCCAATTACCGACTTGCTGTAGGGAAATTTGACAGCTGGAATGCGGCCTCTGAGGAATTAAACAGGGTGAAAGCCCAATACGCTGCAGATTTGTGGATTTTGAATTATTGATGACGATGCTATTACAAACACTTGCAATTGATTCTGTGGCCAAAGTGCCAGCAGCTGTAGAAGCCACTAGCCAATCCATTGGTTTGCTAGACCTCCTTATCAAAGGTGGCTACATGATGATCCCGCTATATGTTTTATTTGTATTGGCGATTTTCATCTTTGTACAGAAACTTTTGGTGATCAAAAAGGCTTCCAAAACACCGGGGCATTTGATGGATCAGGTCAAACTTTTGGTCCAAAGTGGTCAAATAGAAAAAGCAAAGATGCTTTGTGCTGGAGACAATACCCCTGTGGCCAACATGATTTCCAAAGGAATTGATCGCATCGGATCCCCATTGAAAAACATTGAAGTTGCCATTGAGAATGTAGGCAAACTGGAAATTTACAAATTGGAAAAGAATTTAGGTGTTTTGGCTACGGTTTCCGGTGCTGCGCCCATGATTGGGTTTCTGGGAACAGTGACCGGGATGATTCAGGCCTTTATTTCCATTGCTCAGGAAGATGGTATGGTATCTCCCAAATTACTTTCCTCTGGGATTTACGAAGCGATGATTACTACAGCAGCAGGATTGGTTGTGGGCATTGTGGCCTATTTGGGATACAACTATTTAGTAACTCAAGTATCCAAATTGGTGCATCATATGGAATATACCTCCATTGAATTTATTGACCTTCTTCAGGATAAATAAGCATGGGACTGCAGCAAAAAAATAAAGTAGATGCTTCGTTCAGCATGTCCTCCATGACGGACATCATCTTTCTTTTGCTTATTTTTTTCATGCTTACCTCATCCTTCATTACCCCATCTGGACTTTCGGTGAATTTACCATCAAGTGAAACCTCAGATATTGTGATGCAGGAGGTGACTGTGTCCGTGACAAAGGACCTTCAATTTTCAGTTAATGATCAACTCACTTCTCGTGAGCAATTGAAGGCGGTACTCACTCCTTTATTGGAAGGAAAAAAAGGTCAGGTAGTCCTTCATTTGGATAAGGAAGTGCCTGTAGAATACCTAGTAGAAATTGGGGGCATTGCAGCAGGTCTCGGTGCCAACGTATCCATTGCTACCAAACCATACAATTGATGCTCGATGTGAATTAAAATTCACTGGAACGAAAAAGTCGGATTCAATCCGCACTAGTCACATTCGTGATTCAACTGCTGTTGTTTTTGGCTTTTTACTTCATGGTGGTGTGGGAGCAACCCAATCCACCAACCCCAACTTATGGTTTGGAATTGAACTTAGGATTTTCGGATTTCGGTTCAGGAGATCCATCCGAAGTACTTCCCAATACCACCGAAATTCCTGTTACTGAAGCCCCAGCTCCCGGGGAAATTGCTCCACCAACCCAACCGGCTGTTTCTCCAAATAACGCCTCTGCCTCAAAGGCCAAGCCAAGTTCATATCAGGCGGTAAGTACGCAGCCTTCTCCAATCAAAGGGGAGACTGTAGCTTCCCCAACACCCGTGAAGGAAGAAGCTAAAGAAGTTCCGAGCAACCAGAAAGTGGTGGAACAACCTAAATTGGACCAGCGTGCAGTTTTTGGGGCTGGAGGTAAATCTGGGAAGGGATCGAATACAGCCAGTGCGTCTGGACAAGGAAACACTAAGGTGTCTGGTGATCAAGG